>Ga0181572_10001708_pt1 | contig 16023 bp, 14 predicted proteins | sample 101ome_26_FD_133004 | JGI IMG/M metagenome (GOLD analysis project Ga0181572, IMG submission 133004) | Coastal salt marsh microbial communities from the Groves Creek Marsh, Skidaway Island, Georgia - 101408AT metaG (megahit assembly) | ecosystem: Environmental > Aquatic > Marine > Intertidal... | reverse complement strand
GTTTCAATTTGCTTGAGATACAGAGCTAGAAGCTCCAAGTGGAGAGGCGCGAATTCCTCTGCTTTTTCATCGATGCCAAAGCCTAGCGAGACTAATGCTTTGGCGCCATCCGAAACGGTGCGAGAAATTACTTGCGGATCTAGCGCTTGCTTCCCGTGTTGGACTAACAGCAAATTGAGCGCGAGGACAAAATCCGGCGCCGTGTCGACGAGTGTGCCGTCTAGATCGAACAGAACACACTCGATGGACGTATCTAGCTTCATTGGCCGATGGCCTCAATCTCGGGTTTGGAGTAATAGGCGAGATAGTTCACGTCGAGATCGTTGCCAAGTGAGTAGCGCTTTGACAAGAGATTATAGGTCATGCCTTTTTGCTCGCTCAGGGTTAATCCGGCATCACGGGCCCAACTGGCCAACTCAGAGGGTCGAATGAATTTTGCGTATTCGTGGGTTCCTCGAGGGAGCAGATTTAAGATGTACTCTGCGCCGATTATCGCGAACAAATAGGATTTTGGATTGCGATTTATTGTGGAGAACAATACGTGGCCGCCGGGTTTTACCAGAGTATGGCAGGCAGCAACGATTGCACTTGGGTCCGGCACATGCTCTAACATCTCAAGGCAGGTAACGATGTCATATTGCTCAGGCTCGGCGTTTGCCAATTCTTCAGCGGGTATCCGTCGGTAATCTATGTCGAGTTTGCTCTCTAACTGATGCAGGCGGGCGACGGAGAGTGAAGCGTCTGCCATGTCTATCGCGACCACTTCGGCACCTTGTCTCGCCATCGCCTCGGCTAGAATGCCGCCGCCGCAGCCAATGTCTAAGACCTTTTTTCCTGCAAGGGTGGTTTTCGAGGTTAAAAAGCCCATTCTTAGCGGATTGATTTCATGAAGCGGCTTGAACTCGCTTGTAGGGTCCCACCAGCGCGCGGCGAGCGCCTCAAACTTCTTAATCTCTAATTCGTCGACATTATTCATTACTAATCCTATACGCGCTATTTGCTTTGGGGTTTTAAGCCATGTCTGCGGTTTGTTTTACGCGCATCTGCCACTCTTGGGTTGTTTGTTTTAACTTTTGTTCATCGATTGTTTGGAGTTGGCCATTGTAAAGCAGCGGTTCGCCGCTACTCCATACGTGGCTCACCTGACTTGCCTGAGTCGAATAGATTAGTTGTGATACGACGTCATATAACGGCATGCTATTGATGCTGCTCATGTCAACAGCGCAAACATCGGCAAGTTTTCCGATCTCAAGGCTGCCGATTTCGGCGTCGAGGCCCATCGCTTTCGCGCCGTTGATGGTGGCCATCGCAAGAGCGGCGTTCGCCGGAACGGCGGTGGCGTCTTTGGCGACAGCTTTGCCGAGCTGCGCGGCAGTGCGCATTTCTGAAAACATGTCTAAATCATTGTTACTTGCACAGCCATCGGTCCCGAGCGCAACATTGATGCCTTGCTGCGTAAGCTTCTCGACCTCACAAAAACCGCTAGCGAGTTTGAGGTTGGACTCAGGGCAGTGAGCAACATGGCTGCCATTCTCTGCCATAAGTTCAATTTCGTTCTGTGTAAGAGCCGTCATATGTGTGCAGAAAAGCCTCGGCGTTAGCAGTCCGAGCGAATGTAGGCGTGCTAATGGGCGCATTCCATCCCGACGCTGCGCATCATCTACCTCGGTCTGAGTTTCATGCACGTGCATATGAATCGGCAAATCGAGTTCTTCAGCCAACGCGGCGATCTTGCGCAGAGGGTCGTCTGAGACTGAGTACGGAGAGTGAGGCCCGAACGCGATATGCACTCGTTCGCTATTGCGATATCGATCGTGCAAAGCAGTGGTTTTGTTAATGTATTCGTCTGCATTCTTTGCCCATCGTGTCGGAAAGTCGAGGACCGGACACGCCAACTGTACGCGCAATTTGGTTTCCAGCGTCACTTTTGCGGATTCATCAGGGTAGAAGTAATTATCGGCAAAACATGTTGTTCCCGAGCGAATCATTTCGGCGGCGGCAAGACGAACACCGGCGTTCACGAATTCGGCGTCTACAAGCTCACCCTCTAATGGCCAGATCCTCTGCTCAAGCCAAGCTTGCAATGGCATATCATCGCCAACGCCACGGAGCAATGTCATGGCGGCGTGGCCATGCGCATTTATGAGGCCTGGTATTAATACATGATTGTCGAGACGAGTGGCGGACTGAAGGGCGTTATCTGAGAGCATTGTTTCTGCTTCATCAGCCGGCACTAGATGGCTTATGCGCCCTTTTGTAACAAACAGTGCATAGTTTTCGAGAATGGTTTTGTCAGGAATAACAGGGACTATCCAGCGTGCAAAAACAACGAGATCGGGCGTTATCTTGGGTTTATCGGTCATTTCTATTCTCGTGGCTAGTGCTCAGATTGCTTAAGAGAGCTTAGTATAACCTCCATCATTACTTTATGTCGCTTAGGACGCGAGCATGCCTAGTATCCTTCCATGTCACAGCGATTTAGTCCTGCGAAAACGAGCTGTCTATGCTATGATTCCGTATCATAAGTTGCAGTTAAGAGGTTGTGTTCGGACACCTTTTTGCGCGCAGAGGAAAGGCTTGTCCGAGGGCCCGTTCGTCGTAACAGGAATGCTGCAGAGTAGCCTCAAATAGACGGCAAAAATTCTGTGAAACGATGTTAAAAAGGGCTGCAAAAAACAGCCTTACGGCCGCTATAGAAAGAGAAAATAAAGTGTGTTTCTGCAGAAAACCAGAGTGTTAGGAAAGTTGAGTCTATGAGCGAATTTGCCAAGCAGGTACTGCCGGTAGCGTTAGAGAGCGAGATGCGTGAATCCTATCTCGCTTACGCAATGAGTGTCATTGTAGGAAGAGCGTTGCCTGATGTTCGCGATGGTCTCAAGCCAGTTCATCGTCGCGTCTTGTTCGCGATGAACGTGCTATCTAACGACTACAACAAGCCCTATAAAAAATCAGCGCGCATCGTGGGGGATGTTATTGGTAAGTACCATCCTCATGGGGACACTGCTGTTTACGACACTATTGTGCGAATGGCACAAGATTTTTCATTGCGCTATCCGCTCGTGGATGGCCAGGGTAACTTCGGCTCTGTCGACGGTGACTCCGCGGCGGCAATGCGTTATACCGAAATTAGAATGGCTAAAATCGCCCATGATCTGCTGGCTGATCTTGATAAAGAAACGGTTGATTTTTCGCCAAACTATGACGGAACAGAACAAATTCCGGACGTACTTCCAGCTCAAATCCCTAATCTGCTAGTCAATGGATCGAGTGGCATCGCCGTTGGTATGGCGACGAATATTCCGCCACATAATCTTACAGAAGTTGTCGGTGGGGCTATCGCTTTGCTCGACGACCCAGATATTGGCATTGAAGGACTGATGGAGCATATCAGCGGACCGGACTTCCCAACCGCCGGCATCATTAACGGTAAAGCTGGGATTTTGCAGGCCTATCAGACCGGACGTGGTCGCATTTATATGCGTGCTCGGGCAGAGGTTCTGACCGATGAGAAATCACAAAAACAAATGATCGTCGTGTCGGAAATCCCCTATCAGGTGAACAAAGCGAGATTGATTGAGAAGATCGCTGAATTGGTCAAGGAGAAGAAGCTCGAAGGAATAACTGAACTGCGTGACGAGTCTGACAAAGACGGCATGCGTATTGTTATCGAGCTGCGTCGCGGTGAAATGGGGGACGTCGTCCTCAATAACCTATACTCCCAAACTCAAATGCAGAATGTGTTTGGTATAAATATGGTCGCGCTAGTCGACGGTCAGCCGCGTTTGTTAACACTGCGCGAAATTCTCGATGCGTTTATCCGACACAGACGTGAAGTCGTCTCGAGGCGTACGACCTTCCTTTTGCGAAAGGCGCGCGACCGAGGACACATTCTTGAAGGGCTAGCGGTAGCTCTTGCAAATATTGACGAGGTTATCGAATTGATTAAGACCTCGCCCTCGTCGGCAGAGGCTAAGATTAAGCTTCTTGATCGCTCGTGGAAATCAGACAGCGTGCTCGCAATGCTAGGAGAAGTGGGCGCAGACGCGTGCCGACCGGAGGGTTTGGATCCTAAGTACGGCTTAAGCGGTGCTGAATACAAATTGTCAGAGGAGCAGGCGCAGGCGATTCTCGAATTAAGGTTGCACAGACTGACGGGGCTCGAGCATGAGAAGCTGATCAATGACTATAAGGCGCTACTCGAACAGATTGCCGATTATTTGGATATTCTGGGAAATCAATCGCGATTATTAAGTGTGGTTCGAAACGAATTAGAAAAGGTGCGCGATGAATACGGCGATGAGCGTCGCACAGAGATTGTTGGCACGCAGCAAGATCTCACCGTTGAGGATTTGATTTCCGAAGAAGACCGTGTAGTGACTATTTCGAGAACAGGATATGCGAAAACTCAGCCGCTTAGTGATTATGCAGCACAGCGACGCGGCGGAATGGGCAAGGCCGCAGCGGCGGTTAAAGACGAAGACATCGTTGAGCATTTACTAGTTGCGAGCACTCATGACACCTTGCTCTGCTTTACGAGCAGCGGAAAGGTGTACTGGCTAAAAGTTTATATGATTCCGATCGCGAGCCGCACCTCGCGAGGAAAACCACTGGTAAACATCCTGCCTCTCGACGAAGACGAGAGGGTAACGAGCATGCTCCCAATCAAGGAATACACTGAAGGCTCGTTTGTGTTTATGGCAACTGCCAACGGGACTGTGAAGAAGACACCATTACCCAGTTTTGCAAGACAGCGAAGTGTTGGCCTCCGTGCTATTGAATTAGATGAAAATGATGAGTTAGTTGGTACAGCAGTTACCGACGGATCGCGAGATCTTATTCTCATGAGTACATCAGGGAAGACAATTAGATTCTCAGAGCAAGATGTCAGGGCGATGGGACGAACGGCTCGCGGTGTTCGCGGTATTAGATTGGCTGGAGAGCAGCGTATGGTGTCGTTGATGGTAGCAGACGACGAAAAGCAGGTGCTCACGGTAAGTGAGAACGGCTATGGAAAGCGGACAAAGTCCAGCGATTTCCCTTTACGTGGCAGAGGGGGACAGGGTGTTATCGGTATTCAAGCAAGCGATCGCAATGGTGCAGTAGTGGGGTCTGTTCAGGTGACAGACAGCGACGAAATTATGTTGATCTCGAGTAAAGGCACGATGGTGCGCACGCGCGTAGACGAGGTCTCTATACAAGGGCGTAATACCCAAGGCGTGCGCCTGATCCGATTGAAGGAAGGTGAGAAGTTAGTGGGGCTAGAGCGTGTAGACGAGCCCACGGGAGACTTCGTTGAAGGAGTTGCCGACGAGAGCGACGATAGCAATGCCGAGTAGCGCGGCGACGTCAGTTGCTTATTTGGGTCCTCAGGGCACCTTCTCGCACGCGGCAGCTATGGCTTTTTTCGAGGGTCAGTCGCGAAAAAGTTCTGAGCCTTGGCTGATGCAGCCTGCAGCGAATATCGAAGATGTATTCGCAAGCGTTGAGCGCGGCGATACGCTATTTGGGGTCGTGCCAGTCGAAAATTCGACAGAAGGCGCTGTCAACAATACGCAAGATTGTCTCTTGACCACCTCAGTGGTTATTGTGGGCGAAATTATCATTCCCATCGTCCACAACTTGCTTGGGCATCAAGATCTCACGAATGAAAAAATCCATACCATCGCTTCGCATAAGCAATCCCTCGCGCAGTGCCGGGGATGGCTAAGTGGCAATTTTCCTAACGTGACGCTACGCGAATGTGCAAGCAACGCTCAAGCTGCAGAGTTCGCGCAGAGCGAGCAGGGGGTTGCAGCTATTGCGGGAGAATTTGCTGCACGAACTTACGGTTTAGAGATACTAAGCGCCTCCATTCAAGACCACAGTCACAATCGAACTCGATTTCTTATACTTTCTGAGGGGAGTGAGACGCTCGTTAAGTCGCTGTCAACGAATCTGGGCATAGCAGGAAATGCGAGTGAAAGAAAAACCAGTTTATTAGTGGCTACTGACAATAAGCCTGGAGCGCTATTCAGAATATTGGAGCCGTTCAATGATCTACAAATAGATCTATCAAAAATTGAAGCGCGCCCTTCCAAGCAGCGTGCGTGGGAATATGTCTTCTTTATAGATTTCGTTATCGACGCGACATCTCATGATACGGGTGCTCTTGAAAAGAAACTCTTTGGCTTACTTGAGCCCCGAACAACGTCTCTACGCGTTCTGGGAAGCTATCCCTCTGCGAGGGCGATGGATGCGGCCGGAGGGATCGTTTCGGCTCCTGAAACCGCGTTTAACGCCGATCTCGGTGGTGGATAGCAATGACTAAGTTTGAGGATGTAAGAGTACTCATTGTCGGTTTAGGGCTTATAGGCGGATCAATTGCACGGGGGCTTAAACGAAAAAATCCGAATCAAAAAATCATTGCCTGTGATTGTAATAGAGGACAAATGGCGGCTGCACTAACATCGAAAGATGTTGACCAAGTGCGCGGAATTGACGATCTTCCTGCAGCCTGTGCCGAAGCAGATCTCATTGTTGTCGCATTACCTCCGCAGGCTACGGCGACTATTTTGCCGAGCCTAGAATCTAGCTGTAACGAGCGGACAATTATTACTGATGTCGCCAGTGTTAAAGGCAATGTAGTTGAAGCGACCGAAAAATTACCTGCTGAATTTTCTGCGAGGTTCGTTCCCGGACATCCAATTGCGGGGTCGGAAAAAAGTGGTTACCTTGCGTCAAAAGGGGATCTTTTCGAAGGCGAAGCGTCATACTAACCCCACTTGAAAATAATTCCCCCGAGGCGCTGCGACTTGTCACGGCGATGTGGACTACTCTTGGTGCGAACATGCTCGCGATGAGCGTTCAACGTCACGACGAGGTCTTGGCAGCGACAAGTCACTTGCCGCATCTCTTGGCATATTCCATTGTCGATGTGCTTGCCAAAGAAGAAAAAAGTGGCGATATTTTTCGCTATGCAGCCGGGGGATTCGCCGATTTTAGTCGACTCGCGTCAAGCGATGCCCGTATGTGGTCTGACATTTTTGTTGCAAATCGAGTGGCAAGTGCAGAAGTGCTAGGTTCGATGATTACGGCTTTGCAAGGGCTTAAAACTGCGCTTGAGACATCTCCTGATACTCAGTTGGGCACAGATCTTCATGCGCTCTTCTCGGAGGCAAAAAGGACGAGAGAGGCGTTTATCAATACACATTATAATCCTACTGCGAACACACATATGAATGGAAAGTCTGTCGTCTTTATCGCAGGTCAGCGCTGCTCGAGTCCTCCCCAAATAAAAGGCCGTGTCCGTGTTCCGGGCGATAAGTCAATTTCCCACCGCGCCATTATCTTCGGAGCAATCGCAGAAGGGCGCACGGAGGTTAGCGGATTTTTAGAAGGTGAGGATGCGCTAAACACGGTGGCGGCCTTTCGCGAACTAGGCGTAACTATAGTTGGTCCTGAAAATGGGAAACTTAGCATTATCGGTGTTGGTCGCAATGGTCTTTCTGCGCCGAGAAAGCCGCTTTATATGGGCAACTCAGGCACCGCAATGCGGTTGCTTTCCGGATTGCTCGCCGCGCAGGGATTTGACAGTGAGCTTAGCGGTGATGAGTCGCTCACGAAAAGGCCCATGGCGAGGGTGGTAGAGCCTTTGCGCCTAATGGGAGCATCTATTAATGCGCAAGTGGGTGGCAGGCCGCCGCTTCAAATCGCGCCAGCGAAATTACACGGTATCCACTATGCCATGCCGATTGCGAGTGCGCAGGTAAAATCTTGCCTCCTGCTTGCGGGCCTCTATGCCGACGGCGTAACTGAAATTTCGGAACCGGGTATATGCCGCGATCATACAGAAAGAATGTTGGAGGGTTTTGGTTATCCGCTCACGCGCTCTGCCGACGGCTCCACTGTCAGCCTCGAAGGTGGGCACCCGTTAAGAGCGACGACCATAGATGTGCCTAGTGATATCTCCTCGGCGACTTTTTTTCTTGTCGCAGCCGCGATTTGCCCAGGATCAGACGTTGTGCTTGAGCATGTTGGCATAAACCCAACGCGAATAGGCGTGATCAATATCCTTAAATTGATGGGAGCTGACATTAGTATATTGAATCCACGTTCTGTTGGCGGCGAACCCGTTGCAGAGCTTGCGATTAAATACGCCCCACTGCATGGCGTTACGATACCTGAGTCGCAGATACCACTCGCAATCGATGAGTTTCCTGCGCTCTTCATTGCGGCGGCAGTGGCGCAGGGAGAGACAGTTTTGCGTGGTGCCGAGGAGTTGCGCGTTAAAGAGAGTGACCGACTCGCAGCCATGGCTGCTGGCTTGGAGCGCATCGGCGTGGATTGCGAAATGTTCACTGACGGGATACGTATTTCTGGCGACCCAGAAGCTTGCTTTGCCGCGGCCGAAATCGATTCACTGGGTGATCATCGAATTGCGATGGCGTTTGCGATAGCTAGTCTGAGGGCTGCGGGTGAGCTTAGAATTTTGAACTGCGCAAATGTCGCTACCTCGTTCCCCAACTTTGTCGAGTTGAGCTCAAGGCTTGGTCTGGAAATTCGCGTCGAGCATGCCTAATCACGTTATCACGATAGATGGGCCTTCGGGTTCTGGTAAAGGGACCATTGCCTCCCGTCTAGCTACGCGACTTGGCTTTACTCTGCTCGATAGCGGGGCGCTCTATCGTGTGCTAGGGCTTGCCGCGCAGCGAGCAAATCTTTCCCCCGATGCCGATAGCGACGCTATCGCCGAACTCGCAAATAATTTAGACATTGGGTTTGGTCGATCCAGTGCTGATTCGCCTTGGATAGAGGGCTCTGTCTGGCTTGGTATCGAAGACGTCAGTCTCGCTATTCGGACCGACGAAGCGAGCGCAATGGCTTCACAGGTTGCTGTAATCCCCGCGGTTCGCACTGCTTTGTTGCAGCGTCAACGTGACTTTCTGAGTGCTAATGGTTTAGTCGCCGATGGGCGTGACATGGGTACGACGGTTTTTCCTAACGCGGCAGTTAAAATATTCCTCACGGCGAGCGTCGAAGCGCGTGCCGAAAGGCGATATAAGCAGTTGATAGGTAAGGGTATTGATGCTATTCTGCCGGCCCTTTTGAGCGAGCTCCAAGCGCGAGACGCCCGTGATATGCAGCGTAGCGCGTCGCCTTTGAAGCCCGCAGACGATGCCATCACTATTGACTCTACAGCGATGAGTATCGAGCAAGTTATGTCCCAAGTTATTGACTTAGTTCATAAAAGACTTGGTTAGTGGGGCGAGAAATTGGATTTAGTTGTGGCCGTGGTGCCTGTTTTTAAAGCCAAAAGCTTTAAACTCGCTTGCATAACGTCAACACGTTGAATAGATCCATTAAGTCGATAGTCGGCACATCACCAGCATTGGTGTCGAGTTATTGAATTTAGTAACAACACCGTAGCCGCTGGGGCACGGATAAGCCGGTCGTTATACAAGGCAAAGTCTTTGGGCGACTAGCGCAACTGAGATGGAAAAAGCATGAGTGAAAATTTTGCAGAGTTATTTGAAGCGAGCCTAAGCGAAATCGATATGAATCCGGGCGCGATAGTCGCCGGAACCGTTATCGACATTGATTCGGATTGGGTAACAGTACACGCTGGTCTCAAATCAGAGGGTGTCATCGCGAAGTCGGAATTCCTCGATGAGCAGGGCAATTTCGCTCTCGAGATAGGTCAGATTGTAAAAGTAGCGCTAGAAACTGTTGAAGACGGATTCGGAGCTACTAAACTGTCGCGCGAGAAAGCGAAGCGTGCAGAATCATGGATGGAGCTCGAAGCTGCATACGAGAAGAACGACATTGTTACGGGCGTTATCAACGGTAAAGTTAAAGGCGGTTTCACTGTCGATCTCAACAATATCCGTGCGTTCCTTCCTGGATCTTTGGTCGACGTTCGACCAGTCCGCGATACCCTTCACCTCGAAGGTCAACAGTTGGAATTCCGACTCATCAAGCTCGATCAAAAGCGTAACAACGTAGTTGTTTCTCGCCGAGCAGTACTCGAGTCTGTCAGCACCGAAGAGCGAGATGCATTGCTCGCCAAGTTGCAAGAAGGCATGGCTGCTAAAGGAATTGTCAAAAATCTTACTGACTACGGCGCCTTTGTCGATCTGGGTGGTGTAGACGGTCTTCTACATATCACTGACATGTCATGGAAGCGCATCAAGCACCCAAGCGAAATAGTTAATGTTGGCGATGAGATCAACGTTAAGGTGCTCAAGTATGATCGTGAGCGTAATCGTGTTTCATTGGGCCTCAAGCAATTGGGTGAAGATCCCTGGTTGGCGATCAAAGGACGCTATCCGAAAGACGCGAGGGTTAAAGCAGTCGTTACAAACCTGACTGACTATGGCTGTTTTGCCGAGTTAGAAGAGGGCGTAGAAGGCTTGGTTCACGTCTCGGAAATGGATTGGACTAACAAGAATATTCATCCTTCGAAGGTCGTTCAGCTAGGCCAAGAAGTTGATGTAATGATTCTTGATATCGACGAGGAGCGTCGCCGCATCTCTCTCGGCATCAAGCAATGCTTCCAGAATCCTTGGGACGGCTTCGCCGAGAAATTCCAGAAAGGCGACAAAATATCTGGCGTGATTAAGTCGATCACTGACTTCGGAATATTTATTGGCCTGGACGGCAATATCGACGGTCTCGTTCACCTTTCTGACATCTCTTGGGATGAGACGGGCGAGGAAGCTGTGCGCGAATACAAGAAAGGCGACGAAATTGAGACGGTTATTCTCTCGATTGATTCTGAGCGCGAGCGAATTTCACTCGGCGTTAAGCAGCTTAGCGAAGACCCTTTTGCAAGCTTTACCTCAGAATATGAGCGTGGAAGCATTGTGAAAGGCACCGTTACTGAGGTTGATGACAAGGGTGCAACAATTGCTATCGCTGACGGCATTGAAGGATATCTTCGCGGCTCTGAGTTGGGACGTGAGAAGGTCGAGGACGTTCGTTCTGTACTAAAGGAAGGCGATGAAGTCGAGGCTAAAATCGTTAACGTCGATCGCAAAACGCGCAATCTCAGCCTGTCTGTCAAAGCGATGGAAATCGACGACGAGCGAGCAGCAATTAAGGATCATAAGAATCAGGAAGCAGCAGAAGTGTCGCCTGGTACAATCGGTGACCTTATCAAGGCGCAGATGGAAAAGAGCTAACTTCTCGGTAAAGCCTCAGCCTTGGTGTTGCGTTTTAGTCGCTTTGCACTTGGGTTGAGGTAACACTGTTGCCGAAGTAGCCAGCTGTATCGTTTACTCGGACTGCTAATTCTTGATAATTTAAAGATGGTTAGTAACTTCTTAAAATACAGGTAAGGCTATGACCAAATCTGAACTCATCGAACGTATTGCGGGGAAGCAAACTCAGCTCTCTGCTAAGGACGTAGAGTTAGCCGTAAAGGGTGTATTAGAGACGATGTCTCAGGTGCTCGCCGACGGTGGTAGGATAGAAATCCGTGGATTCGGCAGTTTTTCTCTGCACTATCGCGTCCCGCGTATTGGGCGCAACCCTAAAACGGGTGAACCTGTAGCGCTAAGCGGGAAGCATGTGCCGCATTTCAAACCAGGGAAAGAGCTACGTGATCGAGTAAATAAAGGAATGGCATTGGGTAAATAAGCTACGTTGTTAGTAAGCGTGAGACAAGACGTTCAAGCCATCGACGAGATCATCAAAACGGCAAAATCATACTGATTTTGCCGTTTTTTTTGCATTAATGAATATAACCCAAGCTGCGGTCTTAACTGAATCACATCACGAGCCGATAGGTTACTATAGGCAACGATACGCTGAAACTTAGTTATCGAGCGACTTAATGAAAAAACTTATCAAAACTTTAACCGGCTTTTTTCTTCTCATTGTGATGGTTTTGAGTCTCGGATTTATGAGAGCAAATGACGCGTTAGTCAGCTTGTCCTTTGGCGCGATTGAGTCGCAGGAAAGGCCTGTCGGACTTTGGATTGCTGCGGCCTTTGTTCTGGGTGGGTTGCTTGGGCTAATGGTGGGGTTGAGGCTTTTTTCGAGTTTGATTGGGCGGCTAGAAATTGCGCGTCTTAGAAGTCGAATTGCTAAACTTGAGGCGTCTAAAGAAGCCAATTGATCGTGTTAAGCAATGCCTACAAAAGCAGTTATTATCAGATATAGGGCCAGTTAAGAAACTAAACAGATAAAGGAGGGCGCAGTTGCAAAGCAAAATTATTGTCGCATTGGATTTTGATTCGGAGTCTAAGACTCTAGCATTTGTCGACCGAGTGGATCCCGAGCAATGTCGCGTGAAAGTCGGTAAGGAGCTTTTTACACGGTGCGGGCCAAACTTAGTTAAGCAACTAGTCGCTAGAAACTTCGACGTTTTTCTCGATTTAAAGTTTCATGATATTCCTAATACGGTTGCACATGCTGTGGCGGCGGCGGCAGACCTGGGTGTCTGGATGACAAATGTACACGCCTCTGGCGGTAGTGACATGATGAATGAGGCGCGTGAGTCGATCGCGACATTTAGTCCAGCAGAGCGGCCGATTTTGATTGCAGTAACGGTGCTCACAAGTTTGTCTGCAGAGGATCTTAAGGCGGTGGGGGTCCAAGCATCGCCAGCAGAGCAAGTACTCAACTTGGCGCGTTTAGCGCAGGATGCCGGGCTCGATGGGGTGGTGTGCTCGGCGGCAGAAACGGCTTCGCTGAGATCGGTGTTGGGCGCTGAATTTTGTTTGGTAACCCCTGGTATTCGTCGGGCAGAAGATGCGAAAGGCGATCAGAAAAGAATTGTTGGGCCTGCGGAGGCGATTGCTAACGGCAGCGATTATCTGGTCGTGGGGCGACCCATTACGCAAGCAGATATGCCGTTAGAGGCGCTCGCTGACTTTAATCGGGCTGTTACTGGCTCTTGAAGAATCACCTGCTAGACTTTTTATTGAAGGGTAGACCTCTAGCCTTAACTGGCTGATTGTTGGTTACCCTCTCTTAATATTCAATAAAAGGAGAAGTATATGATTCTTAGAAAGTTGAATTTATTAGTGGAGCCGTCGATGTCAGAGTCAGTTCTGAAAGCGACAGGCAATCAATCGCCGCGTTGGAATGTCGCGAGAGCGTCAGCGGCAGTGTGTATTTTAGTTGTTGCGTCCTTTGTCGGCGTCAATTCTGCTCTGGCGCAAACAGATGAAGCTGCTGATTTGGCGTCTACAGAAATGTCCAAATTGAATATCAATACGGCTGATGCAGAGAGTTTGGCAGCAAACCTTGTCGGCATCGGCCTGACTAAGGCCCAAGAAATCGTCCGCTATCGAGAACTGCACGGTGACTTCGTTACGATCGAGGAACTCTCCGAAGTCAAAGGGGTTGGCCTTTTAACAGTAGAAAAGAATCGCCATCTTGTTCTCGTGGCTACACCCCTAATAGAAGGGTGTTAAACCGCCTTAACCGATCGGATAGAGTTCAACGAGCCGCTATGAGTCGTTAAATCGATGCTGGTTAAGTGCATCGCTAGAGTTAATTAGCTGGGGGATCGCCTGCTCGATGTTGTTGTCTATTTTGTCGCTAGCTAGTTTCGCGCTTGTCGCTGTCCTCAATGCGGGTGTTATAAAACTAGCTCCTTTTCTGGGGTTAGTTGATCTCCCGGTTGCTCGCAGCGCTCATGCGCACCCTAAGCCGCTAGGAGGGGGTGCGGCACTAGCTGCGCCATATTTCCTCTGTGTCTCATGGCTCGCTATGAGTGGCGAAATTGAAGGATCCTTGTCAGCCTATGTCGCCTGTCTGCTAATTCTGTTTTTAGGTTTTGGTGATGATCTTTGGCAGCTGACCTCACGACTCAGGTTGCCCGTCCAGTTTATATTGAGTGTTATAGCCGTTCGAGCCATTGGAGTTGGCTCCGTTGATTTTGGTTGGTTTACCCTCTCACAGCCGCTGCTCTTGACGCTATTGGCGGTATTTTCCTTGGTATGGCTTCTGAATCTTACCAATTTTATGGACGGTATCGACGGTATTGCAGGGGCGCATCTAGTGGTTACCTCTGTTGGCTGCGTGTTGCTTTTAATCATTGAGCCAGCGAGTGGCGATGTGCTTCTCGCTGAGACTGGGGAACTTGATGTGGTCATTATTCTTGCTGTAGTACTGGCCGCATCTGGGGCGGGCTTTTTACTCTGGAACTGGTCTCCGGCGAGCATTTTTATGGGTGACGCAGGTAGCGGTTTTATTGGGTTTGCTATAGGGCTGCTGGCCTTGGAAACCTTGGTATCAGCGAGAATATCGGTCTGGTCTTGGCTGCTTCTGCTAGGCGTGTTTATAGCTGATACTGCGGTGACGCTAGTAAATAGGGTTGCTCGGGGTGAGAAGTGGTATGAAGGGCACTCGCAACACGCCTATCAAATCCTTTCGAGGCGCCTGCACAGCCACTCGCGGGTTGTAGGGATGCTCGTTATTGTCGATGTGCTCTGGCTGTTTCCCCTTGCTTGGCTTGCGGGCATTCTGCCGCATTACGGTGTACTATTTGCAACTATTGGGCTTTTGCCGCTATTCGTCGCGTGCTATTTCGTGGGTGCTGGTGTCGATAGCGCCGGCGGCGCCGAAACAGTCAAATAAAGGACTTATCATGCAGGTCTATTCAATTCCAATTTCGCGACCAATAAAACGCGTAATCACTGGGTGTTGGGATGCTGTATTACTCGGTGTATCGCTTGTTTTTTCCTATGGGTTATCTGGGGCAGCGTTTTTCCAACAGGAACAAAAAACACTCCTTTTCTTAGCCGTTGCTTTGCTCCTCAGCCTGCTTGCTTTTATTCGCGTCGGCCTCTACCGAGTTTTGGTTCTATACATGGGGCTGCAATCGAGTCTTCTGATCGCCCAGTGTGTCACGATTGCTACCTTTATTTTGGCCGTTGCTTATAGTCTCTCCTCGGCTCAGGGCGAGGCGAGAATAGCGATATTGCCAATATTTTGGATGCTTGCGCTTTTGATGATGGGAGGCTCAAGGCTGCTTGGCAAATTAGTCATAATTAGCCTGATACAGAATTTTCGACCGAAGGAGCCTGTCATTATTTACGGTGCGGGTAGCTCGGGAATGCAGCTGCTTGCTGCGCTACAAAGTGGGGATCAGTACTTACCCGTTGCGTTCGTAGATGACGGACATAAACTGCTCGGCAGCACCGTTCACGGAGTCAGAGTCTACGGGCCTAACTCTTTGTATGAATTAGTTGAAGCATTCTCTGTAAGACAAATACTACTTGCCATTCCTTCGGCGTCTCATGCTGAACGAAAAGAAATCCTGAACAAGCTCGAGCATCTGCCCGTGCACGTTAAAACCGTGCCGGATCTGTTCGATATGGTGTCAGGGAAGGTTGGTGTAGACGAGATTAGGGATATCGACATTGAAGATCTTCTTGGCCGAGATGCCGTTCCTCCTGATCCTCAGCTGCTCGATGCCTGCATCAAGTCTCGCTCTGTGCTCGTGACCGGTGCGGCAGGGTCTATTGGTTCTGAGTTGTGCCGGCAAATTGTCGCCATAGGGCCATCGAGGCTTGTGCTGCTCGACTCATTTGAGTTTGGCCTTTATGAGCTTGAACAAGAATTGCTCGCGAAATTGGAACATCAGCGTTTGGAATCCGGTAATGCCTCAGCAGCAGTGGAGATTCAAGCTGCTCTCGGGTCGGTGGGTAATGAGAGTTTTATACGAGATGTGATTAAGCGATACGAGATCGATACCGTCTACCATGTGGCTGCGTATAAACAGGTGCCGATGGTTGAAAATAACGTCGTTGAAGGCGTCCGCAATAATATTTTCGGCACTCTAGCAACTGCCCAGGCTTCGCAGGAGCAGGGCGTTAAAGACTTTGTTTTTATCTCGACGGACAAAGCTGTCAGGCCAACGAATTACATGGGTGCGACCAAGCGCGTTGCTGAGCAGGTACTGCAGGCACTTGCTCAGCACGGGGGTGCAACTCGATTCAGCATGGTTCGTTTCGGTAACGTGCTCGGATCCTCCGGTTCGGTTGTTCCTCTGTTTAGACGCCAAATAAGTATGGGTGGGCCGGTTACTGT
>Ga0181572_10001683_pt1 | contig 16114 bp, 16 predicted proteins | sample 101ome_26_FD_133004 | JGI IMG/M metagenome (GOLD analysis project Ga0181572, IMG submission 133004) | Coastal salt marsh microbial communities from the Groves Creek Marsh, Skidaway Island, Georgia - 101408AT metaG (megahit assembly) | ecosystem: Environmental > Aquatic > Marine > Intertidal... | reverse complement strand
CGTGCGGTAGTAGCGTTCCTTCAGAATTTTTCCGTCGGCGGAGACGGTCAGCGTGCAGCCGGGGCGTAGCTTCTTCACGCCTTTCAGCATGGTGTTCTCGCCCGCCGTCCACAGATAGCCGAGATGATCGCCGACAGTGGCGGGGTCGAGATCACGCGGCAGGTCCGGGCACAACGTCAGTGCTTTCAATTCCGACGCGAACAGAAAACCCCGCGACAGCGCCGCGTAGTAAAGCGGCTTCACCCCCAGATGATCGCGAGCCATTGAAAGCGTGTGGGTCTCCCGGTCCCAGATCGCGAAGGCGAAAATGCCGTTCAGTTTTCCCACACAGGCAAGGCCGTCGCGGGCAAACATATGTAGCAGCACTTCAGTGTCGGAACCGGTGCGGAAAACGATGCCAGATTGTTCCAGCCCGGAGCGCAAATCCCGATAGTTATAGATCTCGCCGTTATAGGTCATCACATACCGGCCGTCCGGCGTGTGCATGGGCTGCGCCGCCGCGTCCGACAAGTCGATGATCGATAGGCGCCGGTGGCCCAGCGCGACGCCGTCTTCGGACCATAACCCGCTGCCGTCGGGCCCGCGATGCGATATGGCCCCCCCCATAGCCGACGCCAGCGACGGCGCCCAGGAACCAGTAAAGCCGGCTATGCCGCACATGACGATACGGTTCCTGTTCGCATCCCGTGCCTATTTCTGCGCCGGCCGCGGTTGCGCAGCAGTTCGCGGTATTTCAGATCGACCTGCCAGAATTGCATCGCCGGCGCGATCGCAAAATCGAGGCCGCCGCGACCGTCGAGGGATCCCAGATTAAGAACATAGGAATACAGAAACACAAAGAGCGGTTTGAACGGCAGTCGCACAAATATAGGCTTCGTGCAGCGGCGTAAAAAGAGCTGCGAATTCCCCCCGGCGAAATAGCTACCCCTGTAGCGCATGATCGACCCCCAGAAGCGCAGGAAATAGACACGGTGATAGCAAATCTCGACGTCGTCTACTGTTACGGGTTCGCCGAGCCGCACATCCAGATCGGACGCAGCGTCGAAGTTTGTGGTATAAGCCGTGAACTCGTGTCTCCGGCGCGCGATTCTACGCGCAATGCTCGGTACAGCCTTCGACGCGCCGCCTGCCGGAGGCGAAAGGTTTGAAATAGCAATAAGAATGCGCATGTTGATGCGGACAAAGCGTGAACGACATTGTGTGTATGGTGACGCCCGGAGGCGGCGTCAAGTTATTCCAGTGCCGCGACACCGTGCTGGTAGAACCGCTTTGATCCCCGTTATACCGTATTACGGAACACCAAGTTCCTCGATCCCTACCTGTGGTAAACCGTTGTAATGTGCGGGATAGCAGGAATTTTCGCATATGGCGGCAATGCACCGCCGGTTGATCGAGATTGCCTTGGCCGGATGAGCGGCGCCATGGTCCAGCGCGGTCCCGACGGCGATGGGACCTGGTTTTCCGGGAACGACCGCATCGGTTTTGGCCACCGGCGATTGTCGATCATCGACCTGACGGATGCCGGCGCCCAGCCGATGCTGCTAGATGGCGGCCGGTTCACGATCACCTATAACGGTGAAATTTATAATTTCCGGGCCCTGCGCGACGAACTTGAAGCAGCGGGGCAAAAGTTCGAATCCGATTCGGATACCGAGGTTTTGCTGCATCTGTACAACCGTCACGGACCCGACATGGTGGAAAAGCTGCGCGGCATGTTCGCGCTGGCGATCTACGACCGCCACCGGGGCGGCGTATTCCTGGCCCGCGATGGTTTCGGCATCAAACCGCTGTACTACGCCGATGACGGCGCCACGTTTCGCTTTGCGTCGCAGGTGAAAGCCCTGCTGGCGGGCGGCGGCATCGATACCGCGCCGTCCGCCGCCGGGCGTTCCGGTTTCTTTGTCTGGGGCTACGTACCCGAACCCTGGACGATGTTCGAAAAAATTCGCGCCCTGCCCGCTGGGTCCACGATGTGGGTCGACACCAAGGGCACGCGGTCGCCGAAGCGTTATTTCGACGTCACGGAAGCGCTGCAGAAAGCCGCGGACGTTCCTGTGTCGTGGACGCGAGACGATCTGCGGGAAGCGCTGCTCGATACGCTGCGGCATCACCTAGTGGCGGATGTGCCGGTCGGCGCGTTCCTGTCCGCCGGGCTCGATTCTGCGACCATAGTCGGGCTAACATCGGAAATACAGGCGGATGCGCTACGCTCGGTCACGCTGGCATTCGATGAATTCGACGGCAGCCGTTTCGACGAAGCGGCGCTCGCTGAAAAGATAGCCCTCCACTACGACACCGCTCATCGCACACAGCGCGTCAAGGGCGCGGACTTCCGGGATGAATACACCCGGCTTTGCGCGGCAATGGACCAGCCGTCGATCGACGGCGTAAACACCTATTTCGTCAGCAAGGTTACGGCGGAAACTGGGCTGAAAGTCGCGATGTCGGGCCTGGGCGGAGACGAGCTGTTCGGCGGCTATCAGAGCTTCCGCGAAATTCCGAAGATGACCGGCGTGCTGGGCGCTCTTCCCGGCATGCGCTGCGCCGGAACCCTTTTCCGCAAACTCGCCGCACCGGCGGTCAGCGCCGTCACGTCGCCCAAATATGCCAGCCTCTTCGAGTACGGCACCACCTATCCGGACGCGTATCTGCTGCGCAGGGCGCTGTTCATGCCGTGGGAGCTGCCGAAGCTGATGGATCCCGACATGGCCAGTTCGGGGTGGGCCGAGCTGGAGGAAGGATCGTTCCGTCGCGGACAGGTCGACCGCCTGAAAACGCCGCGGGCCAAGGTGTCGGCGCTGGAATCCACCTGGTACATGCGCAGCCAGTTGCTGCGCGATTCCGACTGGGCCGGCATGGCGCATTCGCTAGAAATCAGGGTCCCGCTGGTTGATACGTTTTTCTTTCGCCAACTCGCGCCGATGCTGGCGTCGGATACCCCGCCAGGCAAACTCGATATGGCGGCCAGCCCAGCGAGGCCGCTGCCGAACGAGGTGTTAAACCGGCCTAAAACTGGCTTCGCGGTGCCGATGCGCGACTGGCTGCTGAAAGGTGATCCAACCGCCACTGAACGCGGGTTCCGCGGATGGGCCCGGAAGATCGCCGAAGATTGTTACACATGACCGATGGCCACACCCCTGACAAAGGTATTGATCCACCGTCTCGGTAGTTTGGGTGACACGGTGATCATGGCGCCGGTGTTTCACCATCTGAACCGGATTTAGCCAGACGTCAAAACGCGTTTTAACCAAGTTGCCGGGCGCGTCGGTCGCCGTCACCTTGCAGACGGTCCTGAGCGACGAGACCTTCGTCAGCGGCTATTTTACCTACCCGATAGGCACGCAGAGCCTGTCCGCGCTGCGGTCGGTAGCCCGCTATATCCGCCGCTGGGGCAGATACGTCGCGATCTACGCCAACGAAACCAGGCCCATACCGGCGACGATACACGACGGAGCGTTTCTGAGACTGTGCGGCGCAGGGCGGGTGATCGGTCTGCCGATATTGGGAAGCTTATCTAACCTTACCTGCCGCGAAGCGTCGAATTTTTCTCAGCTGGACGGGACCGTGAAATGGCAACCAACGTGAATAAAACCACTCACCGCGCCCTCCCTCCTCCGTTCACTCGGACAGAAGTTTGTCGAAATAGGCGATCGTTCGTTCGAGCCCCTGATCCAACGCAATGGTCGGTTCCCAGTCCAGCTTCTCCTTCGCCAGCGAAATATCGGGGCGACGACGGGCAGGATCGTCGTTGGGCAGCGGAAGGTTAACGATTTTGCTGTCGTTGCCGATCGCGGCAATGACCTTTTCCGCAAGCTCGAGAATTGTGAACTCGCCCGGATTGCCGATATTTACGGGGCCGGTGAAATCGTCATCTGTGTCCATGATGCGCACGAAGGCCTCGACCAGGTCGTCCACATAACAGAATGAACGCGTCTGCGAGCCGTCGCCATAGATCGTGATGTCTTCGCCGCGCAGCGCCTGCACGATGAAATTCGACACGACGCGCCCGTCGTTCGGGTGCATGCGGGGGCCGTAGGTGTTGAATATGCGCGCGACTTTGATCCGCAGTCCATGCTGCCGCCAATAGTCGAAAAACAGGGTTTCGGCGCAGCGCTTGCCTTCGTCGTAACAGGCCCGCCGCCCGATCGGATTGGTGTTGCCCCAATAGGACTCATGCTGCGGGTGGACTCCGGGATCTCCGTAGACTTCGCTGGTGGACGCCTGAAAGATCTTGGCTCGCAGGCGCTTCGCAAGGCCAAGCAGATTTATCGCCCCGTGCACGCTTGTCTTGGTCGTCTGGACGGGATCATGCTGATAGTGCACGGGCGATGCCGGGCAGGCGAGATTGTAGATTTCGTCGACTTCTACATAGAGCGGGAAGGTCACGTCGTGGCGCATGACCTCAAATCGTGGGTTACCCATCAGATGGGCGATATTGTCTTTGACGCCGGTGAAGTAGTTATCCAAGCACAACACGTCATGGCCGTCATTCAACAGCCGTTCGCACAGATGCGAGCCGATGAAACCGGCGCCGCCTGTTATCAGGATTTTCTTGGGAACCGACATGGGTTGCTCACTCAAACTGTTCTACTTCACGCGCGACGCGCGGGGCGAAGGTATCACCGAACCGTCTTCCAAAAAACCCTGGTCAGGGTGCCGCATATCCATCGGGCAGACCGTCTTTCTTCCGGATCAGACCTGAGAGCCGCAGCATCATGTTGTGAAGGGCGATGCGGGTTCGGTGCACAAAACCAGTTCCCGCTCGAGTACGCGCAGCGACGACGGTTCGGTACTGAAGAACAGGGAATAATCCGTGACCAGGCGGTTGAACGGAACTGCCGCGACTCCCCGCGGTTTTCGAATCAGGTCTTCGAGCATTTCGGTCATCGCGAGGGGTGGATTTCGAACGTATTTCGGATCGACCGACGTCATGTCGCGGGCTTCGCGGTGCGGAATTCGCGCGACAGAAGCCCCGCCGCTTCGCGGCTGCTCGAAAATCGCAAATGGTAGGATCGGGTGCCGGCCGCGAGTTGCGTCAGCCCGGCCAGCAGGTCGCCGGAACCGATATGCGGCGCGAAAGCCGTCGACACCATGTTCCTGACGAGATCGGACCAGGTTGCGGGTTCGAGCACAGCGTCGCCGGCGTCGCTGCGGTCGAGAAAAACCAGCGCACGGATCGGGGCGGTTTCGCCGAAATCGCCGGCCTCGCCCTCCCACAATTTCAGATACGCTATCTCATCGCTTTGCATCGACGAGTAGCCTTCGACGAATTCCCGGAACGCGTCGCCGCAATCCTCCGGCAAAGGCAGGCGGACTTTTGGCATCAGCCCCAGACAGGTGCCCACCGCGTCGGGCCCCAGCGTGACGGCGATCTGGTCGTCGCCGAAAAACTGGTGCCCCAGAACCGCCATATGAAGCGCAACGCTGGATTTTCCCGCGAACGAATCACCGATCACGATCACCAGCCCGTCGTCGATTTTCGCTGCGCCGGCGTGCAGGCAGATGGACCGGGGATCCCGCGCGACAAAGACGCTGATCAGTCCGCCGGCAAGGCCGTTGGCCGCATCGTACGGGTTGTCAAAGGAAAAATCGGCACCGCCGGGGCCGGTACTGATCACCCGGAAAGTACCGTCGGTATTTTCCTGGACGCGAATATCAGGTTCCCCGTCCATGGAAGAACCGGCCCACTTGATATCCCAGCCCGCGAGAAAATACGGCAGGTAGGGCAGCACAGCCTCGGCGTTTTTTACCGTAACGGGCGCGTCAGCCGGCCCGATGCGCCAGAAGTCGGGCGCTTGGGTTGCGGCTTCGCCGGCGGGTTCAGAGCTCATCGGGCGGGGCTTCGCGTGGGGCGCGCTTGGAAAGTATGCGCTGCAGGGTACGCCGGTGCATGTTCAGCCGGCGCGCGGTTTCGGAAACGTTGCGGTCGCATTGTTCGTAAACCCGCTGGATATGCTCCCAGCGGACCCGGTCCGCCGACATCGGGTTTTCGGGCGGCGGCGGCAGGCCGTCGCCACTGGACAACAGAGCCGCTTCGACCGCGTCGGCATCGGCGGGCTTGGCGAGATAATCCAGCGCCCCCGCCTTCACCGCCGCGACGGCCGTTGCGATGTTTCCATATCCTGTCAGCATGACGATCCGGGATTCGGGGCGTCCTTCCTGAATGGCAGATACGATATCGAGGCCGCTTCCGTCCGCCAGCCGCAGATCGAGCACGGCGAACGCCGGCGGCGTCGCCTTCGCGGCAGCGACCCCGTCTCGTACCGACCCGGCGGTCACGACATCGAACCCCCGTGTTTCCATCGCCCGGGCCAGCCGTCCGAGAAAGGGTTCGTCGTCGTCGACAATCAACAGTGTTCGGTCTTCGAACTGTTCCAGTGCGTGCATTTTTTTAACCTGCGGACTCCGCATCCTGAATCTCGAGTGTGTCACGGCGCCAGACGATATCAACAACCGCGCCGCCCTCCGGGTCGTTCCGGAAAGCGATACCGCCCCCCGACCGTTGCAGCAAGGTCCGGGCAATGAATATGCCCAGCCCCATATGGCCGGTGGAGCGTCCGCGAGAGGATATATAGGGCTCTCCAAGCCGTTCGAGGAGCCCCGCCGCGAAACCGGGGCCGTCATCGCGAATCCGGACGCGGATATATTCCCGGTCCCACTGCGTATCTATCTCGACCCGGTCGCGGGCGAACTGGGCTGCGTTCTGAATGATCGTACCCAGGCCATGGATGATTTCGGGGCTACGCGCGACCACGGGTTCCGCCGCCGGCTCGTCGTCGGGCCCTCCCCGGGCAGTCATGTCCAAATCGACGTTCTCGGCCTCATGACGTTCCGCCGCAGCCTGTACGAGGGCGTGCACAGGCAGGGATACAAACGGCGAGGCGCTGTCATTGCCGTCGTCCGACCTTTGGGACAGCTCGGCCAGAATATCCCTGCACCGGGCAGTCTCGCTGATCAGCAGTTGCACATCTTCGTAAATGGGGCTGTCGGGGGTGAGTTCGCGCGCAATTTCGCCGGAAGCGACCGCAATCGTTCCCAGAGGGCTGCCCAATTCGTGCGCGGCAGCCGCTGCCAGCCCGCCAAGGGCGGCAAGCTGCTGTTCCCGGGCCAGCGCCAACTGGCTGGCGGTAAGCGCGTTGGACATCCGGCGCGCTTCTTCCGCCACCCTCCAGGTATACGTGGCGAAAAAAACGATGCCGATCGCAAGCGCAATCCAGATGCCGAGTACGTACACCTGCGGCACGGAAAACCCCCCGACCGCCCATGGCAGCGGAAAATGCCAGATCGCCAGGATGGTAATACTGGCGATCGACAAAACGCATAGCGCGATCGTGCTTCGGATCGTAAGGATGGTCGCGGATACCGCTACCGGCGCAAGCAGCAGGAACGAAAACGGATTCTCCAGCCCTCCCGTCAGATACAGGAGCGCCGCCAGTTGCAGGATGTCGAAGGCCAGAAAAGCGGCCGCGCTTCGCTCGCCCAGCCGCACCGGCGCGGGATGCCCGGTCAGAACGATCAGATTGAGAAACAGCGACGCGGCCACGACGGCCAACGCCGGCCCCAACGGCACCGGAAACCCGAAGCCGTAATGCACGGCCAGCAGAGCGAGAACCTGGCCCGCGATCGCCACCCATCGGATCAGCGTAAGGGTGCGCAGCCGCACCGGATCGTTTACCGCCGGGGCGTAGGTGTAGTCCGATATAGGCAGTTGCGCCATCTCGGTAACGGGCGCGATGCCGGGCGACGCCATGACATTCCTCACAGTCTTTACATGCCACGTCTATCGCGATGATCCGCCGGAGTGAAGCGCGGAATTCAGCTGCGCGAATTTCTTACAATCGGGCTGGTCCTCCCGCGGCGGGCAATTCATATTCCGGTCCATGACGGATACGGCAATCAGAGTCGAAAAACTCGGCAAACGCTTTGGCGAAATCGTGGCGGTGAACGAACTGAGTTTCGATGTCCGGCAAGGCGAAATCTGCGCATTGCTAGGCGGCAACGGCGCCGGCAAGACAACCACGATATCGATGCTGCTGGGCCTATTGATCCCGAGCTCGGGCGAGATCGACATCCTGGGCGTCGACATGTTGCGCGACCGCTATCGCGTGCTGTCCCGGATCAATTTCTCGTCGCCTTATGTCGATCTTCCGAAACGTCTGACGTCCCGGGAGAACCTGATGGTGTATTCAAAACTGTACGGCATCCGAGATCCGAAGCGCAGGGTCGCCGGGCTGGCAAAGGACCTGGATATCGACCGTTTTCTTGACCGCCCGTTCGGAGAGTTGTCGTCGGGTCAGAAGACGCGTGTTTCGCTGGCGAAATCCCTGCTGAACGAACCCGATCTGCTGCTCCTGGACGAGCCGACTGCGTCGCTCGACCCCGACACCGCCGACTGGGTCCGAACCTATCTGAAGAGTTTTCAGGAGGACCGGGGCGCAACGATTTTGCTGGCGTCGCACAACATGGCCGAGGTCGAACGTCTGTGCGACGACGTGGTGATGATGAAGGATGGCTCGATCGTCGACCGCGCCAGCCCCGGAAAGCTGCTGACCAAATACGGCCGCGGCAATCTCGAAGACGTGTTTCTCGATATTGCCCGGGGCCGCAGCGGCGGCGCGACGACCGGGGCGGAGGAAAACGCGTGACCGCCGCCGACCGTCCTTCGTATTTTTCGGTCCGTCGCGTCAGCGCGATGGTGTTGCGCTACTTCTATTTGCTGCGCGGATCGATCCCCCGGATCGTCGAACTGGCGTATTGGCCTACCATGCAAATGCTGATCTGGGGATTCATGTCGCAGTTCCTCTACGAACACTCGGAATGGTTCGTGCGCGCCGGCGGCATCCTGATTGCCGCAGTACTTTTGTGGGACGTCATGTTCCGGTCGAATATCGGCGTATCGATCTCGTTCCTGGAAGAAATGTGGTCGCGCAATCTGGGCCAGCTTTTCGCCAGCCCGCTGCGCCCGTACGAGTGGGCGATGTCCCTGCTGGCAATCAGTGCGATCCGCACGCTGATCGGTATCGTCCCGGCAGCCTTGCTGGCAATACCGTTGTATCACTATTCGATTTTCGAAATGGGTCTGCCGCTGATTGCGTTTTTCGTGAACTTGCTGATCTTCGGCGCGGCGGTGGGGCTGGCCGTGTCGGGGCTAGTGTTGCGCTGCGGCCTGGGCGCGGAGAGCCTTGCCTGGGCCGTCATTTTTGCCGTCGCCCCGCTGAGCGGAATCTACTATCCGATCTCGACCCTGCCGGACTGGCTGCAGCCGGTCGCCTATGCCCTGCCGTCATCGCACGTCTTCGAAGGCATGCGGGCCGCTGCCATGGATGGCGTCTTTCTGATGGACAGGTTCGTTTGGTCTGTGGGTCTGAACGTAGTTTATTTGCTGCTTGGGCTGGGGGCGTTCCTGCTCGCCTTCCGGATCGCCCGGCATCGCGGCCAATTGTTGCAGATGGGCGAATAGCCGCTGGACCATGATCCGCTTGAGCGGAATTGCACCGAGGATTCGTCCGCTTCGCGCCCTAGAAACGGTGCACGATCAGGGCCAACAGAACAAGCGGCACCAGGCCGAGGAACCCGGTAATCAGGTAAAGCCACATGGCCCGTGCGATATCGGTCGCGTTTGCGCGCGCGCGGCCGTTGCCGATCCACGCGCCGGGCGACGCAATGCCGTCCAGCCGCCGGGGACCCGACAGCGACAGGCCGAGAGCCCCCGCGATCGCCCCCTGGGTCCAGCCTTCCCGCGGCAGACGACCTGCGCCGGCGCCGCCGAACATACCCCGAAAGGCCGCCAGCGGACAGGCTGTGGGTGCAAAAAGCGTTCCGACGACGATCAACAACGCCGACATAGGGGCGGGGATGAAGTTCATCAGCCGGTCCATGGCGCCCGCCATTGCACCGAACGCCGCGTGTTTTTCGGTAGGATAGGCCAGTTCGTCGGCCATCGCCGTCACGACTCGATATACGAACAGGCCGGGCAGACCGGCCACCAGGTACCAGAACGCCGGGCCGACAAGGCCATCGCACAGACGGACCGCGAATAGTTCAACGGACCCGCGCGCCAGCGCGTGCTCGTCAACCGCTTCGGTTTCGTATTCGACGACGCGTCCGAGAACGGCCCTGGCATGGTCGATGCTTTTCCGCGCCATGGCGCGGCGCAGCGCGCCGGCGGCGAAAACCGGCCGCTGCAGTCCGACGCAGGTCGCGATTAGCAGCGTTTCGACGATCCATCCGTCGGCAATGGACCGGCAGAATTCGGCACCGTAAAGCCCCGCGACGGCGGCGAGCGCAACAAGAAAAACAACGACCAGCGCGCCGCGTGTTTTTCGGCTCCGCCGCGACCTTTTCAACCGGTTGAGCCGGCGGTCGGCGCGCGCCGCGACAAGCATCGTCACCGAGCGGGGCAGAGCGAAGAACTGTCGAAAACCGGGGAGCCCGCCGAAAACAAGTTCGACAGCAAAACCCGCGCAAAGCACTGCAAAGAGCGTTTCGCTACCGTAGAGCCATTCGGGGGCAAGCGGCATCGTGAAGTCCCGGTATGGTGACAATACCAGGACTTAATATCGTTATGTTGAACGAAACGTTAACGGTCGATGCCAACCGATTGGAGATAACGCAACACGCGACTGCGATTGCCCCGCTGCGCCCATTCCCAGGCGGTCCGGCCGGTAAAATCTGTCAGGCTCGCGTCCGCCTTGCCGTCAATCAGGGCCTGTACCGATGCCAGATGCCCCTCGGAAGCGGCAATCATCAGGGCGGTCAAACCTCGCCGGTTCTGAAGGTTCACGTTGGCGCCGCCTTCGATGAGCATTTCAACGACCTCGACGTGATTGCCGGCCGCCGCGTAGTACATCGGCGCATTGCCGAATTTGTCGAGCGCGTCGATCTTCGCCTCGTGCCGAAGAAGCAGGTCTACGAAATCCTCCGCCCCCCGTGACGCCGCTATGAAAAGCGGCGTACGCCCGTTCTGTTCGCGCACATCGACGTTGTGTTTCCGGTTGAGCAGCGACTCCGCGGTCTTCAGATCGTCGGCCTTGGCCGCTTCGATGAGCCGGTCGTTTTTCAGCAGGTCGATCTCCGCCCTTGCCGGAAGCGACGCCAGCACGACCAAGACTGCCAAGGATGCGATCAGTTTCGGGACAGATGGAAATGGAATTTGCATGGGTCAAATGTGTTCACATGTTGTCGCAGGGTCAAGGCCGGGAAGATTATTGTTTTACACGCCACCGCCGCTACTCCGCGCAAGCGGATCATGATCCGGTCTGGCCAATTCCCGCGGCCGACATTATATGTCGAAGACATATACAGAAAACCGGGATCAAACGAATGCGCCCCTATCAGGCCGTCCTCATCGCAGCCACCGGGCTGATCGTCGCCGCGATCGCGGCTTTCGTGTTGTACGGCGGCGGCGGGTCCGGGGGACGCGGGGTTGCAGCCATCGGCGGGCCGTTCACGCTGACCGATCAGACCGGCAAAACCCGCACGGAACAGGATCTCAAAGGCTCCTACAATCTCATATATTTCGGCTACACGTTCTGTCCGGACGTGTGTCCGACTGCGCTGCAGGTGATGACCAGCGCCATGGACCGCCTGGACAAGGATACCCAGCAGAAGATCACCCCGGTGTTCATCACCATCGATCCGGCGCGCGACACGGTCGAGCAGCTCAGATCCTACGTAGAAAACTTTCATCCGCGGATGATCGGTCTGACCGGCACGAACGAGCAGATCGCCCAGGCGGCCCGCGCCTACCGCGTGTATTACGCCAAGTCCAAGGATGGCGGAGACACGACCGAGTATCTGATGGATCACAGTTCCATCGTGTTTCTGATGGATCCGGACGGTCTCTACGTCACCCATTTCACCCATGCCACGGAGCCCGACCGCATGGCCGAGACGCTGCGGCAGAAAATAGGCGGTTGACCGTGGCCGGCGGCGGAAAACCGGAACCGTTCTGGAAAACGAAATCCCTGGACGAATTGGACGCGGACGAATGGGAATCTCTGTGCGACGGCTGCGCCAAGTGCTGCCTGATCAAACTGGAAGACGTCGACACCGGAGAACTGGCCTTCACCGAGGTTGCCTGCCGCCTGCTCGATCTCGGCACCTGTGCCTGCAGCGATTATCCGATGCGGTCGATCCGGGTGCCCGATTGTCTGCAGGTGACCCCCGATCTGGCGAGAACGGCGAACTGGCTGCCAACGACCTGCGCCTACCGCCTGCTGGCGGAAGGCAAAAACCTGGAATGGTGGCACCCGCTGGTGTCGGGCGACCCCAAAACCGTTCACGCGGCAGGTATCTCGGTGCAACACAAAGTTATCCACGAATCCCAGCGGATTGACCCCGAAGACCACATCGTGACGTGGCCCGAATAACGCCGGCACCATGGCGGCCTGACCAGCGGAGAAGAGCGAATGACGACAGCATCCCCCATTAACGGCGGCATCATGGCCGCCGTGCTGACCCCCCTGAACCAGGACCTGTCACCCGATCACGGACTCTGGCTGGACCATTGCCGGAATTTGCTGGCACAGGGATGCACGGGTCTCGCCGTACTGGGCACGACCAGCGAGGCCAATTCCTTCAGCGTCGGGGAACGAATGGATATGCTGGACGCCCTGGGCGAAAGCGATGTCGACGCCGGCCTCAGCGTTCCCGGAGTAGGGTGCTGCGCCATTCCCGACACGGTGATGCTGTGCCGGAAAGCATTGGAGATCGGCGCCGCCGGCGTACTGATGCTGCCGCCCTTCTATTACAAACCGGTCACGGATGACGGGCTGTTCGCGGCCTACGCCGAGATAATAGAGCGCGTCGGAGACAGCGACCTGAAAATACTGCTGTATCACATTCCCCAGAACTCCGGCGTACCGATCACGCTGGACCTGATCGAACGCCTGACCGGGGCCTATCCCGACAGCGTCGTGGGGATCAAGGATTCGGCCGGCGATTTCGACAACATGAAGGCCATGGTCGAACGCTTCCCCGGATTTCGGGTCTTTTCCGGATCGGACGCCTATCTCCTGGATATTCTCCGCATCGGCGGCGCCGGCTCGATCACGGCCTGCAACAACATCGCAGCGGTGCAATCCGCCGCCGTCCTGGCAAACTGGCAGGACGACGACGCGGAGGCGTATCAGGAAGCCCTCAGCGCCATCCGTCTCGCCACGCAGAAATTCCCCCTCGTCGAAGCGCTGAAGGAAGCGATGGCCCGTCAGACCGGGAACAATGCCTGGCGCGCGCTGCGCCCGCCGCTCCGACATCTGGACGACGCTACGGCCGACGATTTGTGGGCTGCCCTGAACGAGGCCGGTTTCCCGGGTTAAGTTTTCGCTGGAATCTGCCGGCCGCGGATAGGAATCAACCGGCCCGCGGGGCATGATAGGGAAATGTCGCGTCCCGTCCTGATCGTCCTGATTTCGGCCCTCGTTATGCTGGGGCCGTTCGCGAACAACATCATGGTGCCATCGCTGCCGTCGGTGGCATCGGACCTGAAGGTCACGTTTAGCGAAGCGCAGCTGATCCTGAGCGTCTTCATGACGGGCTTTGCCGCAGGCCAGCTTTTCGTCGGGCCGATGTCAGACCGCTTCGGGCGCAAGCCCGTACTGATCGTTTCCCTCTCGCTGTTCGTGATTGCCAGCGGTCTTTGCGCCGTCGCGCCGAATCTGGCAATGCTCTCCGTCGCCCGCCTGCTGCAAGCGCTGGGCGCGAGCGCGTCAATGTCGGTCGGGCGCGCCATCGTCCGCGACAGTTTCCCGCCCGACCGCATGGCCCAGGTCTACGCATATGTGGGGACGGCCCTGGCAATCGGACCGATCATCGGTCCGATATTCGGCGGGCTGATCGAAGTCGGCGCGGGATGGCGTGCAATATTCGTTTTCGTCGGAGGATTCGGCGTACTGATGCTGATCTCCGTCCTTACGCTGCTGCGCGAAACCAACAGCCAGCTGATGCCCGATGCAGCCAGCCCCGCGAAACTGGTGGCGAACTACGCCGCCCTGCTGACTGACCGTACGTTTATGGGCTACGTGTCGTGCAACATGATCTGTTACGGCGGGATCTTCGCGTTCACGTCCTGTAGCGCCTATGTGCTGATCGGGCTTCTGAACGTGTCTCCCGATACGTTCGGCGCGCTTTACGCTATCACCGTCGGTGCATATGGCGTGGGCACACTGGTCGCCAGCCAGTTTACGCGGCGTCTCGGGGTCAACAGGATGATCGTGTTCGGCGGTCTTGTCATGACCATTTCGGGCGAGATTATGGTGATCCTTCCGCTCCTGGGCTACTTCAATATTTGGACGGTGATTCTGCCTTTCGCAGGCTTCGCCTTCGGCACCGGGTTCGTCTTTCCCAGCGGTCAGGCCGGCAGCATCAGCCCGTTCCCCAGGATGGCGGGCGCCGCGTCGTCGATGCTGAGCTGCCTGCAAATGTCCTTTGCCGCCATTCTGGGCGCGATCGCCGCCGGCCTGCTCGACGGAACCGTCATGCCGCTGGCCTGGACGGTATTCTGGATGGGGCCGGTCATGCTGTTGCTGTTTTACGCGCTGATATTGAGAACGCCCGCAGTCGCGACCGGCGACGAGACAGATTAGACAGAAATCCGTTTGCGCGAAAAGACAGCCCGGAGCATGCCGCTCTCAGCCGGCACGGGCCGGTAGGGGGAGAAGCCGGGAACTGCGGGTCCGCGTCGGCAGGTCACGGTCTAGTCGTTGTATACCGGTTCTTCGGGTTGCTCGCCGGGCGTATCGACGTTTCGTTTCAACCATTGCAGAAAAGACGACCCTGACGCGGACGATGCCGTTGCAGATGGCGGCGGCAGCAACGGCGTCACCGGCCGGCCCTGAAGCGCCGCACGGGTATAGGCGCGCCACAGCTGGGCCGGATACCCGCCCCCGGTGACCCGCTTCATCGCAGCGCTGTCATCGTTGCCCATCCACACGCCGGTGATCATTTCGCCGGTATATCCGACGAACCAGGCATCGCGGAAATCCTGACTGGTACCGGTTTTTCCAGCGGCGGGACGGCTAGGATCAGCGGCACGTCCGGTGCCGCCGGCCACCACCGCGCGCAGCATGTCGTTCACCGCACGCGCGACGGACGGATCGACGACCTGTGCCGCAGCGCCGTCGCGGCGGCGGTACAGAACGTCTCCGCCGCGGGTACGTATCTCGGTGATGGCATGCGGCCAGACGGCGATCCCGCCATTCGCGATCACACCGTAGGCCGACGTCAGTTCCACCAGTGAAACCTCGCTGGCACCGAGCGCCAGGCTGGGGTGGGACTTGAGCGGTGACGTGATGCCCAGCCGCCGGGCGGAATCGATGACCTTTTGGCGGCCGATACGTTCGGACACCTGCACGGCCACCGTATTGATCGACTGAGCCATGGCCTCTCTCAGGGTGACGGTGCCTTCATAGCCGCCACCGTAGTTCCGCGGCGACCATTCGCCGATTTTCAAAGGTCCATCGATAAGCCGGTCCTGGGGCGTCATTCCGTTTTCGATCGCCGCCAGATAGACGAACAGCTTGAACGCCGACCCTGGCTGACGCCTCGCCTGAAAAGCGCGGTTGTACTGGCTGGACGCGTAGTCTCGCCCCCCCACCAGGGCGCGGACGGCGCCGGTCGGCGACATGGAGACCAGCGCTGCCTGGCTGATATTGCGTTTCTTCCCGTCGCGCGCCAGAGCGGCGCGTAGCCGCGATTCCGCCAGGGTCTGTAAGCGGGTATCCATGGTCGTCCGCACCACCAGATCGCTTTCCACCCGGCCGACGAAGCCATTGACGCGTTCCAGCGCCCAGTCGGTGAAGTAGCGTGCTGTGCGATGATGCCCGGTGCGACCCACGATGCGCAGGCGTTGCGCACCGACTTCTCGGGCGGTTTGTTGGTCAATAAACCCGGCCGAGACCATCGTTCCCAGCACCACCCGGGCGCGTTTTTCCGCCGCCGCGCGGCTGCGCAGCGGCGAATAGCGGGACGGTGCTTTCAGCAGACCGGCGATAACGGCCGATTCGTGAAGGGATACCGATTTCGCCGATTTCCCGAAATAGCGGCGCGCGGCGGCATCGACGCCGTAGGCACCGGAGCCGAGATACACGCGGTTAATATAGAGCGTAAAGATCTG
>Ga0181572_10001679_pt1 | contig 16146 bp, 15 predicted proteins | sample 101ome_26_FD_133004 | JGI IMG/M metagenome (GOLD analysis project Ga0181572, IMG submission 133004) | Coastal salt marsh microbial communities from the Groves Creek Marsh, Skidaway Island, Georgia - 101408AT metaG (megahit assembly) | ecosystem: Environmental > Aquatic > Marine > Intertidal... | reverse complement strand
GATACCTATCAGAACATAATGAATTCCGCTTCGCTTTCTCATAATGAGCGATATTGGTTCGAGTTTCCATTTGAGAAAAACTCTGATCAAATTGATGTTGCTCACTTCAGTTTTTTTGAGGCTTGGGACCCTTATCGAAACTATCTGATTGCAAAAGAATTTTGTGGCCTTAAAGAGCTGGACGAGGGGGTTGTTGGAACCTTTACTAATTTCGCTCAAAATGATCAAGAGCTCGCATCTTTACACTACTATTTAATGTATTTGAAGTTCGGATTCGGCAGAGCGACACAAGATGCGGGTATCGAAATTCGCAGGGGCGCGATGACTAGAGATCAAGCTATAAACCTTGTGAGAATATATGATAATCAACCGCCTATTGCATCCTTTCCACGCTACGCTGATTATTATGGAATCAGTTTAGATGAATTTAATTCTGTTATAGATAGGCATGTTAATAAGAATTTTTTTGAAAAGATAAATGGCGTTTGGGAGCCGAATTTTGATGTCGAATAATGCTCGCTAGAGCGCAGGTCGTTGTTGTTGACTATGGAATGGGCAATCTGTGGTCTGTTGTCAGCGCTCTGAATTTTCTGGGGGCTGATCCCCTCATCACTTGTAATCCTGCAGAAATTACAAATGCAGATGCGATCCTGCTACCGGGTGTAGGTTCGTTTCGCCTGGCTATGCAAACGTTGGCCAATAAAAATCTTGACGAAGCAATTAAAGAAGCGGTACAGATCAAGCAACGAAAAATTCTTGGCATTTGTCTCGGTTTTCAAATGTTGGCTGAATCTAGTACGGAAGATGGCATGACTGCCGGTCTGGGTTTTATTCCAACGCCTGTTGAGCGTTTTAGTGTTCAGGAGCTAGAGCGAAGAAAGCTCCCACACATTGGATTCAATAGAGTCAGATTGCCAAATTTACCTTCTCTCTTTGATGGATTTAAGACCGAAGAAGACTTCTATTTTGTTCACTCATACCGTCTTTTGGCGCAAGCTCTACCGGGAAAAAAGGCGATATGTAACTATGGCACCGATTTTTTAGCGGCCTATGAACATGAGAATGTGTTCGGTGTGCAGTTTCATCCTGAAAAAAGCCAGACAAATGGCCTTAGATTGCTGGCTAATTTTTTGAACGCTTAGTTGTGTTAAAAAAGCGGATCATTTTCACACTTCTCTATGACAATGGTTCGTTCATGTTGAGCCGCAATTTCCGCTTACAAAAAGTCGGAACAATTGATTGGCTGCAGAAAAACTATGATTTTTCGCACATTGCGTTTTATATCGATGAGCTGATTGTTTTAGACGTGAGCCGTGCCGAACGCGACATTGCCCATTTCTCAGATGCCTTAAAGGTTTTAGCAAAAGGGTGCTTTGCGCCCATTGCTGCCGGTGGTGGTGTTCGTACGTTGAGCGATGCTCGGCGACTGCTGCGATCGGGGGCTGACAAGGTTGTCGTCAATTCGGTGTTGTTTGATGATCCTCAGTTTGTCTCGACGTTGGCTCAAGAGTTCGGCCAGCAATGTGTTGTAGGGGCGATTGATATCAAACAAGAGGTAGGCGGAACCTATCATGTATATACCAACAATGGTTCTTGCCAAAGACATGAGCTCGTTACTCAATTGCTAGAACAGCTTCCTAAAAAAAGCGTTGGTGAGTTGTATTTGAATTCAATCAACCAAGACGGAACAGGGCAGGGGTATGATCTTGGTTTGCTAGACTTGATTCCCCATCAACTTAATTTGCCCACAATCTTAGCGGGTGGCGCTGGCCATAGTCAGCATTTGATTGATGGGTTACTTGATGAACGGGTAGATGCTGTTGCAACAGCGCACTTATTCAATTTTGTGGGTGATGGCCTGAAAAGGGCCCGAGAGTCGATTCGCGTGCAAAATGTTGATCTCGCCAATTGGACGCCTTTGTTTGAATTAAAGTCAGACCTCTTTATTAAAGGTATCGCAATCTAATGCAACGGGTGCTCATTGTTGGGTATGGCAGTATCGGCCAGCGCCATCTGAGAATTGTTCGTGAGAGCCTGCCAGACGCTACGATTATGGTCTTTCGTCATCAGCCAACGACCGATATTCCAGAGATGGCAAATTTTGTCACTTCTTCCATCGATGACGTTCTCTCTTTTGCACCAGAAGCTGCAATTGTTGCGAATCCAGCGCCTTTTCATCTCGATATTGCAAAAGCATTGGCAGAGATGGGCTGTCATCTGCTTATCGAAAAACCGATTTCCAATAAGTCAGATCGCGTCGAGGATCTTCTTGAGACTGTTCGAGCTACCGGCGTGATATGCCAAGTTGGCTATAACCTGCGTTATTTGCCGTCATTGTCACGGTTCCACGACCTGATCAACGAGGGCTTAGTTGGTCAGCCGCTCTCGGTTCGTTGTGAAATCGGGCAGTACCTGCCTAATTGGCGCCCAGACACCGATTACCGTACTGGCGTGTCCGCTAGAAGTGACTTGGGTGGAGGTGTTCTATTAGAGCTCAGCCATGAGATCGATTATCTGCGGTGGATATTTGGCGATATTGAGTGGGTTAGCGGTTGGGTTGGAAATGTCGGCGATCTGGATATCGATGTTGAAGATACTGCCCATTTAGTTTTGGGTTTTCAGTCAGAAGAGCTCAATAAGCCGGTTATAGCCAACTTGAATATTGATTTCATTCGGCATGATACGACTCGAATTTGTACTGTGATTGGCGCAGATGGCAGCCTGCGTTGGAATGGTCTTACCGGTGTGATTGATATATACAAATCCGGGGGCAATAGCTGGGATGAGTATGTCGTTATGCCCCATCAACGTGATGACAGTTATCGAGCGCAATGGGAGCATTTTTTGACTTCAATTGCAGAAAGCGAAGTGCCTCTAGTCGATGGCAGGGCAGGTCTTGCTGTTCTGAAGATTGTTGAAGCTGCTAAGGCTTCGGCTCATAACAATGGGGCTCAGGAAACGCTTTCTGTGAATAATTCTGCCAATGTCTAGCCAATTTGATGCTGTCGCATTTATCTTCGCGCGTGGTGGCTCCAAGGGTTTGCCTGGGAAGAATATCAGGATGTTCGCCGGTAAGCCGCTCATCGCGTGGGCGATCGAACATGCCCATGCGGCTCGGGGAATTAGACGCGTTATTGTCTCGACAGATTCGGAAGCGATAGCAGCCGTTGCGACGCAGTATGGTGCAGAGGTTCCCTTCATGCGTCCATACCACCTTGCCAAGGATGATTCCCCAGAGTGGTTATCTTGGCGGCATGCGTTAGAGTTCATCCGAGAGGATGAAGGATCGTTCCCGGATGCTATGGTATCCGTTCCCGTTACCGCGCCGTTACGGCAGCCGGTAGACATTGAAAGATGTTTAGAGCTTTTTTCTAAGGGCGATGCTGATGTGGTGATTACCATCACCGACGCGCACCGGAACCCCTACTTTAATATGATCACGATGCAGTCAAACGGATCTGTCGGATTGGTGATCCCGCCAACGAGCGGCATCAGCCGTCGGCAAGACGCGCCCGAGGTTTTCGACATGACTACGGTAGCCTATGTTGCCAAACCTGAATTTGTGATGACGCATGAATCTGCTTTTGCTGGACGCGTGAAAGCCGTGTATGTGCCGATAGAGCGATCGATTGATATCGATACATTGTTGGATTTTGAAATGGCTGAATTTTTGTTCACCCGCGGAAAATAAAAAATGGCGACACTGAGAGAGCTGAGCGATATGTCTGGTCGTCGTGTGTTAATTACCGGCGGCGCAGGGCATCTTGGTCGAGTGATGGCAGAAACCTTAACGGAGCTCGGTGCTTCTATCATTCTGCTAGATCGTCCCGGCGCGCAGTTCGAAAACATCCAACACGATCTAATACATAAATGGAAAGTCGATTGTTTATCTATTGAATGCAACTTGGAGTCTGAAGAAGAACGCAATCGCGCCATTAAAGAAATTAAGTCAGACGGAAAAGGATTGAATTGCTTGATCAACAATGCAGCTTTCGGCGGAACAACCGCACTGGAGGGATGGGTCACGCCGTTCGAAACGCAATCGTTGGGTAGTTGGCGCCGTGCTCTTGAAGTGAATCTGACTGCCCCGTTTCACTTCTCGCAAGCGTTTGCGTCCGAGTTGAGGGCAGCTAAGGGCGGCAACATCATCAACATCACTTCAATCTATGGCGAACTCGGTCCTGATTGGCGACTTTACGAGGACACTGAAATGGGGAATCCCGCTGCTTATGGCGCTAGCAAAGGCGGCTTAGCGCAACTAACCCGCTGGTTGGCAACAACATTAGCCCCGGATATTCGTGTAAATGCTATCTCGCCCGGAGGAGTTTTCCGTAATCAACCTGAAGCCTTTGTGGAGCGCTATGTGAGCAAGACCCCCCTCAATCGCATGGCGACTGAAGATGACTTTCGTGGAGCAGTGGCTTATCTAGCGAGCGATCAGTCTGCTTATGTTTCTGGCCAGATGATTAGCGTGGATGGTGGATGGAGTGCATGGTAAATATGCATCAATACAATTATGCTTAATTACATAATAACAAAATCGATTTATTTATGGCAATCCTTATATGAACCGATAATTCTAAAGTTCCAAAGATACCGAGATAAACCGATTACAAAAAAATTAGATGATCATAAAGTCAGTATAATAATTGCAACATATAATAGGTCAAAAATTCTAGTTAATAGAACAATTCCATCGATTCTAGGACAAACACATAAGAACATAGAAGTGGTCATCGTGGGCGATAAATGTATTGATGATACTATCGAGCAGGTTAAGAAAATAAAAGACAAAAGGATTGTATTGTGCGATCTAAAAAAAAGAGGAAAATATCCAGCTGATATTTTAGACAGATGGTTTGTTCAAGGCAGCGTCCCAAGGAATAAAGGTATGAAAGTCGCCACTGGCGATTGGTTTGTTTTCATTAGTGATGATGATGTTCTCTATGAGTGGCATGTAGAAACAATGCTTAAACATGCAATAAATAATGACCTCGAATTTGTTTCTGCGGCATATAAGACAATAAAAGATGGCAAGGAAATTTTGATCCTGCCATCAAAGAATAACAAAGGTTCCGATTTGGTTTGTGGTGGGATGCAAACATGGCTTTACAGGTCATATCTTCGTTTCTTTAAATGGAATAGACATTCCTGGAGAAAGAAAATTGATAGACCAGTAGATTACGATTTGCAGCAACGTTTCTATAAGTGCGGTGTGAGGATGGGTAGTTTTGAAGATGTTGTCTATTACAATCCACCAGTAGAAGGGACTAATACTACTGGCTACAGAGCGGCAATTTTAGCTGAAAAAAGACATGGTCAATAATGTGAGAAAGTATTTATATGTAATTCTGGGAATGTTGACAGGAAAGATTAAAGTGCTTGATCACAACCAGGTGCCAATTAACAAGTACCCTGACTCAAATTGGTCATTAGTACCGTTTCCATCCCAAAAAGGAAAAATTTTTAATTTTGATAATTTGGCTACCGTAAATAAGCATGATTTTTTAAATAATGACCAATTTAGACGCTCTACACTTGCTGCTGACGCGCGTTGGCAGGCTGGCAAATATGTTCGCAATATTAAATGGCGATTACATATTGCAATCTGGGCCTTTGGGCAAGCATTAAATAACTATAACAGGCTCGCTAGCCAGTCAGAGAGTATATTTGTTGAATGCGGTACTGGCCGGGGCTATATGGCTGCCGGCATATCAGATTATTATATGCTTGGGAAGCAGAGCCCAAGATTCCTCCTTTTTGATCGTTTTAAAAATGATCTGGGTGATGGTCGTGTCTCACCGGCGGATTTTGCTTATACGGATAATTATGATGAAGTAAAGAACTATTTTAAAAAGTATCAATCTGTAGAAATCATAAACGGTGATTTGCCATCGACATTAAGCGTTCTTGGTAGCGCAAAAGTTTCATTCTTGCATTTAGATTTAAATCATGCGGAGAGTGAGCAAAAAGTTCTGAACTATTTACAAGATAAATTTAATAATGGCTGTCTCATCCTGCTTGATGACTTTGGCGGACCAGGTGGTGAGGGGCAGGCGAAAGTGCATATTGATTTTTTTGAAAAAAACAACCGAGATATTCTCCAACTACCGACAGGGCAGGGATTAGTAATTTGGTAACGTATTTTTCTAGATTTATGGAATCCAATAAATGGAATATTTCAGCCAATAGTTATAGTTAGTATTGACTATAGCCACCTTCAATTTTTGCAATCCTCTTTTTACAGGAAAAAACGATCGTATGAGCGGCGCGGTACAATTTGCATCGAATCTGGGGTATGAGGTTGGGAGTCGATTGAGTTCAAAGAACTTTACCAGTCTGCATGTGAATACGTTGGGGCTTCAAATGTTATCAAGTTGGTCGTGTCCCAGATAAGAGTTAAGTACGTCAAGTCGCCACATTATAGTCTTCATCGAGCATCACTCATTATGTCTATGACCCACGCACAGGCGTCAGAGTTGGTTGCGTGGTCTGTGGCAGAGTCTTTTTGTTGCCACGCTACTCCATCAAAAAAGCGTCACTCCAATCGCTTTGCTAACCGATCTCTCTGTCCGGAGATGGCGTGCACAGTCATCAATGGTGACGGCGCGTAGAGGTTTGGTTGTTTCGTTTATGTCGTCGCGCGTAATGGCTCCTATTTTTCCGTACTCTCAGTTACATGGCCCGAGTTTGATGCCATTTTCTGTGAAGACTCAAGAGCGGTTGAACGAAATGGTTTCTTTGAGAAAGTCCAACGCTGTCCCTAAAACAATATTCACGGGTTCACTATATGAACCACGGACATCAATACTTAATTCAATGCAATCTGCGGTTGAAGCCAAAGGAGATTGTTTCGAAATACTTGGTAGACCCATGGGTTCTGCGAGGATTGGTGATGATGAATATTGGGCAAGATTGGTTGATGCTGATATCGTATATACAACTGCCGTACAGGCTAAGCAACTTGGTACAGATTGGACTGGTATGCCCCATTTCATTTATAGGTATTTAGAGGTTCTTGCGTCAGGTTCCTTTCTAATTGCGGAAGATGTACCAGGTGTGCGGCGTTTTTTTACCCCGGGAATTCATTTTGTAATTTACGAGAATGCGGACGATGCGGTGGATAAGATTCATTATTATTTAAATAATGAGTCCGAAAGAGAGAAGATCGCTATAAATGGTCAAAGCAGGGCTGAATCACTTATTCAAGCCCGCGCATTTTGGATGACTATTGATTCTATTCTTATGGCTGAATCAATAAGGTAGCTGAACCAATCGTTTCAGGATAAGAATATCGATGAAATCTATGAAATCTAGTTATGCGTCCACCCTGCGGCTAATCAAAAAACTTGTATTGAAATTAAAAAATGCAGTTATTTATGCGTACGTCAAGCATTTCTCATTACTCTTTTTAAACAATAAAATCAAAAACAGAGAGAAAGTGGTTTTTTGGATGGCTGGTGGTATGCCGGGGCTCTATGATATTGAAGCTCCAATTCTTCTAGCATTAAGAGCAAGGGGTTATGAAGTACACTCAGTCATATGCGATGGTGTGTACACTGCTTGTATGCTTCGGGAAGAAAAAGATAATGTGCCAGTTTCAGTATGGAAAGATCGATGCCACGCCTGCCAAGAAGCTTGCAGAAAAAAGTTAGATCGCTTGTCTATTCAACACACTTCTATCGGAGACTATCTAGTCAAAACAGATTTAGATGAGTTACGGGTAGAAAGTAATAGAATAACTTGGAGTGATCTCGATGTGTTGGAGATTGATGGCGTTAACTTGGGTAAAGTAATCAAGGAAAGTATTTCGCGTTATTATCAGGGAGATTTGAGTAAGATTGAAAATAGCGTAGTCAGCGAGTATGTTTTTTCAGGGTTAGTTGGTCATGCCTCAGCAAAAAATGCTATAAAAAAACTCAGTGCTACACACTGGTTCACATCCCATGGCGTATATGTTGATTGGGGTGGACCACTTTTGGCTGCGCTAAGGTTAAATCTAATATCTGCTACATGGTATTCGTCTTATAGACTAGGGCAGCATTATTACTACCACGCCTCATTGAAGGGTGGTGATATAATGTTTGACTATAATTCAAAAAGAGATCCGAATTATCCGAACATGCCAGTATCCCATCAAGAAAAGTCCAATCGAGTTCTGCATTATTTTGAGGAGAGATATAGCAGCCCGTCTGCATTTCAAGATATCAGTCTAATTAATGAACCCACGACTGAAGGTGGCTTATCGAACTATAAGAATTTTGGTAAGAAAACATGGTGTATTTTTACTCACGTAAATTGGGATGCTGGCGCATCATTCAATCATATGATCTTCAATGATTTCGATGAATGGCTTTTAGAAACAATTCGTGTGGCCATTCGCAATAACTCTGTAAACTGGATTATTAAAATACATCCTCATGAAGAAAACTATAATCCAAATTACACGCTAAATTTAATAAAAGAAAGTTTCCCTATACTACCCTCTCATATAAGTATTATCAATCACGGATCAAAAGTATCTACTCGCCATGTTTTAGAAGTGATTGATGGTTGCTTGACAGTTTTAGGAACGTCTGGGTTAGAAGCACTCATCCTTGGAAAGCCAGTAATCCTAGCTGGAGAGGTTCATTACTCCAATTCCGATTATACTTATAATCCACCTAGCCGCGAGGAATATATTGCCCTTCTCGAGAAAATTAATGAAATACATCCGTTAACAGATAATCAAGTCAGAAAAGTGCATGACTACGCATATAGTTTCTTATTCGAAAAAAGTATCGAGCATCAGTTGATTACAGCTTATAGGACTGCAGATGGTGGTATTAGTTGGCATTTAAACTTTAATCGCCTCCACTGGCTTCGGCCGAATTTTCCTTCAAATATTAAGATTATATGCGAAAGCTTTATTTATAATAAGCCCTTTATAGTTTAGTGTTAATTACTAGTAAGGACAAAGCGTGAGTTATTTGTTAAGCGTAAAAGTTGCTTATCATGGATTACGTATTTTTTTAAAAAAAATCTATATTTCTTCGCAACTGGTTGTGTTTGGAAGTGATATAGGGTACTGTAAAGCTGTATTCTACAAAATTCATGCTTCTATATGTCGTTTCTTTTTTTATAAAGAATCTTCTTATTCCCGCTTCAAAAGTGTTGGCTTACAAGCTCTGCCATTGTGGGGCGATTTTGAGGCGATACAGAAGGTAAATAATTGGCTTGATTCACGTCTTAAAAAATCAAGTGAAGGTTATTTTTTCTTACCTGTAAATCAGAATGACCTTGTTGTTCCGCAATATCTCATGTCTTATTTTTTAAGTCATTACAATGAGATTTCGAAAATATTAGGTTCGCATTTTCAAATTCATCGAGTAAATATTTACAGAACATATCCTAAGCCGAAAGATAAAGGTGATGATGACTCGTCCTTTGCCTGGCATTATGATTCGGCTCCATTTTCTATGAATAAAATATTTATATACTTGGATGATACAAGGCGCGCGAATGGTGCGTTTGGCTGGTTGAATTGGCAAGTATCTCAGAGGCTTTATAAGTCTGGTTTTATTTCGAGTCATGGTATGCGTCCAAAATCTCAACAATTAGTAACTTCTGAAATAGTCGAGCAAGAAAATTATTTCGAGGGTGAAGCGGGTAGTTCCTTTATTTTTAATCCTAGCATCGTCCATAAGGGTACTTATCCATATGAAGGGAGGCGGACGGTGATTGTAGTTGAGGTTTATCCAGCGCTTCGCTCACTTTCGCTAGAGAACTTGATTAAGCCCTTTCAAAAAAATGAAGATAGTAATTTCCCTGCATATCCGAAGTGGCCATGGCTCAATCCTTATGCTTAGGAATCAAAAATGCCGTATCCTGCAGTGAATCCGAGTTCGGCTGGTCGATGTATGTGCGCTCCACAGCCCCTTTGCAGGCGAGATTAAAGCGAACGATAACTATGTCGGTCTTCGGAGAGTTCGGGGTAAGTGAGGTTGCGGCGCTTGGCCAGGCTCAAAGGCATCCAAGCAAAGACTTTTTCGCTGCACTTCAAGGAAACTTGAATTCTGTTTTAACCATCGCTAAGATAATCTCTACAAAACCCTACTCAGGATGTTCCGAACAAATCCTCTGTAGGTCCGTTTGCTTCCTACAACCCTAAAAATATTTTTGATTTTTTTTCTGGAGAAATTATGAAAGTTTATATTGGCATGAGTGCTGATTTAGTCCATCCTGGGCATCTCAATATAATTCGTAAAGCAGCTGAGCTTGGTGAGTTGACCGTTGGTCTATTAACGGATCAAGCAATTGCGAGTTATAAACGCTTACCCTATATGGATTTTGATCAGCGCAAAGAAGTCGTTGAGAACTTGAAAGGCGTTCATCGCGTGGTGCCTCAGGAAACACTCGACTACATCCCTAATCTTAGAAAGTATCGCCCTGACTTTGTCGTGCACGGTGATGATTGGCGTGAAGGAGTGCAACGTAAGGTACGCGACGATGTCATCAAAACGCTGGCTGAGTGGGGCGGCGAACTGATTGAAATCCCATACACACAGGGCATCTCGTCCACGCAACTTAATAACGCTTTAAAAGAAATTGGAACTACGCCTGATTTACGTCGTAATAAATTACGTCGACTTCTTCTTGCAAAGCCTATCGTGCGCTTCATTGAAGCCCACAATGGTTTAACAGGCCTGATTGCTGAAAATATTGGAATTGATACGGACTCTGGCTGTAAAGAATTTGATGGCATGTGGGGCAGTAGTCTTACAGAGTCAACAAGTAAAGGTAAGCCGGATATTGAAGCGGTCGATGTGTCTGCGCGAATGAATACGCTGAATGACATCATGGAAGTGACAACGAAGCCGATTATCTATGATGCCGACACTGGTGGGAAAATCGAGCATTTCGAATTTACCGTGCGCACCTTGGAGCGTTTGGGAGTATCGGCGGCAGTAATCGAAGATAAGGTTGGATTAAAGAAAAACTCATTATTCGGGAATGATGTTGCGCAGAGTCAAGACACGATTGAAGGCTTCTGTGCAAAGCTGAGAGCGGGCAAGGCAGCGCAGGTTACGGATGATTTCATGATCGTAGCCCGAATTGAGAGTCTTATTCTTGATGCTGGTATGGACGACGCTGTAGCTCGCGCCAGTGCTTATATTGATGCAGGTGCTGACGCGATTATGATTCACAGCCGACATAAAGACCCGGCTGAGATATTTCAATTTTGTGAGATCTATAAAAGCTTCAACAATCGTGTTCCGTTGATTGCGGTTCCGTCGAGCTATAACGCCGTCACTGAAGACGAGCTGGCGAATCGTGGCGTTAATGTGGTCATCTATGCCAATCAGTTACTCCGTGCTGCTTATCCAGCGATGGTGAAAACCGCGGAGTCAATTCTTGCGCATGGTCGGAGTGCGGAAGCTGATTCAGGGCTTTTGTCCATTAAAGAAATTCTTGAATTGATCCCCGGAACCAAATAATGATTCAGTCCGATCATCTTTTTAAGATTTTGGCCGAGCGGGGCATCACCTTTTTTGCTGGGGTTCCAGATTCTCTACTCAAAGATTTTTGTGCCTATGTCACGGATCATGTGGATGAATCCAGTCATGTGATCACGGCGAACGAAGGCAATGCAGTAGCCCTATCTGCAGGACATTATCTGGGTACCGGGCGTCCGGGTTTGGTGTATCTGCAGAATTCGGGGCTGGGGAATACGGTGAACCCTTTGCTGTCTCTCAATGATCCCGAAGTCTATGGGCTTCCAGTCTTATTGATGATTGGCTGGCGCGGCGAGCCCAATGTGAAGGACGAACCCCAACACATCAAGCAAGGGCGGATTACCCCTGCACTACTAGATGCGATGGAGATTCCTTGGCAGATCATTGACTCAAGCACCGCGGATATAGAAGCCGCAGTAGATACTGCTATGAAGCAGATGCAGGATCGGCCGGGGCCTGCAGCACTGTTGGTACGCAAGGGTGCATTCAAATCCTATGTCTTGCAGAAAAATACACAAAGTCATTACCCATTGGTTCGTGAGCAGGCGATTCAACGTCTCATCGAACAACTTGATGCTGCGGACAGGGTAGTGGCAACTACGGGCATGCCTGCACGCGAGTTATACGAATTGCGTATGGCTCGCGGTGATGGAATGGGGAACGACTTTTTGACGGTGGGTTCCATGGGGCATGCTTCATCCATTGCGCTCGGTTTGGCGCGAAGTCAGCCCGAGCGCCGGGTGATTTGTCTGGACGGTGATGGTTCAGTTCTTATGCATATGGGCTCCTTGGCGATTGTGGGTCAGTCACGGCAAGAGAATCTCATCCATGTTGTATTGAATAATGGCGCACATGACTCCGTCGGTGGGCAACCCACCTGTGCGTTTTCGGTTGATCTGGCGGGCGTTGCGCGGGCTTGTGGGTATCGGGAGGTGCTTGTCGCTGCGGATGCTCAAGAGATCGATCAGGGGTTTGCGACATTATTGGAAAACAAGGGTCCTTCATTGTTGGAGATTCGCATCAACAAGGGAGCACGAGTTGATTTAGGAAGACCTAAATCATCGCCAGTAGAGAATCGCGATGCTTTGATGATGCGGCTGGGGGTCAAGCATAGTGTCTGACATGGGATGGCTCCACTATAACCCTGTAAATGTTCGCTTTGGCCGTGGCTGTCGTGCGGATTTATTGCCGATATTGAGTTCTAGAAAGTGTCTAATCGTCACTAGTGAGAATGGTCGCAAGAGACTAACTAGTGATCCTCTCCTCGGTCGAGCTTTCGAGAACTCAAGCGGCTATTGGGTTGATAATATTGAAAGCAACCCGGATTTGCATGCCCTTCAAAAGTTGATTGATTCCCTTTTGGAAAAAGATGTCGATGCTGTCGTCGCAATCGGCGGTGGAAGCGTCATTGATAGCGGGAAGGTTTTGGCACTAGCTCTGGCATCTGAAGTTGCCGATTTGGCTTTGGAAGAGCTGATTGATATCGGCTCTCAGTATCCAATTGACACATCACTTCCTTTATATGCTGTTCCAACTACTGCTGGAACTGGAAGTGAGGTTACACCTTTCGCAACAGTTTGGGATCAAAGAAAAAAGATTAAGATGTCCCTGTCTGGTCCAGGAATATTTCCTGCTTATGCGCTAGTTGATCCAGAATTAACGGATAGCCTTCCATATGATGTCACACTGTCCTCTGGACTTGATGCGATTAACCAAGCAGCTGAGTCTATTTGGAATAAGAACCTGACGCCTGTATCTGAGGCATACGGCCAAGCTGCGCTACGAGAAGGTTTTGATGCATTACCCAAATTACTCGCTGACTTAGGTAACACAGTCGCCAGAGAGGCAATGGCGCAAGCAAGTGTTTTAGCTGGGTTGGCAATCAGCCAAACCCGTACTGCTCTATGCCACGCAATATCCTATCCACTAACGTCATACTTTGATGTTCCGCATGGGCTAGCTTGTGCTTTTACTATGTCCGCAGTTCTTCAACACAATCTTCGGTCAAATGACATTCGTTTTAGGAGACTTGCTAATAGTCTCGGTTGTACAGATTTGGGATACAAAAAATTTCTAATAAAAAAATTTCAAAAACTCAATAACGATCTAAATGTTGCTGCTGAGGTGAGGGCAATCATCAGATCTAAAACAGATCTTCTTAACCTAGCTGAGAAAATGGTTTTCCCAGGAAGAAGCGATAATATGCTGGTGCCAGCGAGCTTGCATGATATCGCCTCAATTTTGGAAATATCATGGGATAACTAGATAAATAAACATGCGGCTAAGTAAGGCTATATTTTTTCTTCTGAGGAAAACAAGAAAAATAAAACTTGTTTTTCTGTCTTCTTATTGGTCTTTTACTTTCCTTGCTAAAAAATTCATTAAATCAAATGACATAGTAATATTTGATTGTTTTGATGTTGGGCTTTATGAACACATCTTTCATTATATAAAAATTATCGAAGAAATTGGCGATTGCCAGATTCTTATATTGACTGAAAAAACAAATATTGAAAAAGTAAAATCATTATATTCAAACGTTCCGGTCATTGATATTGCCATTAGCCCTTATCTTCTCTTTGTCGATCTTTATGTTACACCTCATGTACACATTTCACCTCCTGGTTTTTCTTATGTGATACACGTTGGACATAACCAGCCGATAAAGTATCCATCATATCCCCTTGAAGCGATGCGCAAAATTGATGAACATTTTGTGTGGGGACCGTTGATGATGGAGTATTGCAAACGCATGCAGGAGCAAGCTAATTCCTCATATAGACCTAGATATACTAAGATGGGAAATCCTAGAATTGATTACGAGATGAGAAAAGATAGCAACTTACTGCCCCGCACATGTACTGTTGTTGGTTATGCGCCGTCATGGGATCCTGGCCTCACTTTGCGTGAAAATGGTGTTCAAATAGCCGACATGCTTTCTAAAATGAATTCTGTGAAAGTTATTGTTAAGCTGCACCCTGTGTCCCTAACCAATCCTGACCATCCCGATTATAAGTTTTACACTGGGGGTGTGAACTGGAGACAAAAATTCGAATCGTTGCCGAATGTTACATTGTTCAATGGGTTGAGTGGATATGATTACCTAAGGAACATTGACATATTTGTCACGGATCTTAGTAGCTTTTCTTTCGATGCCTTTCTGCTTGATAAGAAAGTAATCTTTTTTCACACAGAGCAGTTTTGGATTCAGACAAAGAATTTGCTCTATAAAAACTTCGGCTATGACAAATATGCGGGAGAACCGCAAGATGATTTATTAATCAATGGTGGTCGAGTAGCTGGAATTACGGTAAATAATTTATCTGATCTAAAAGACGCGATTTTTGAATACTCTAGAAACCCTAGATTAAGGTCGTTGGAGCGCGATAAACTGACAAAGGAACTTTTGTACAACCAGGGAAAATCAATGATGGTAGCAAGAGATAGATTTATGAAATTGTTGAAGCGCCATGCGTAAGTCAATTTTTTACAGTAACCGTCCCGGACCCCAAACAACGCCAGCCGAACATTCGCCTTGCCAGAGAGGCTATAGGGTGGAAGCCGAGCATTTTGCTAGAATAAGACCTAAGGTCGACAATTGCGTATTTTTCAAAGTTTTAGAAATATGAAAGTCTCTATAATCATCCCTACTTATAATCGCTCGACTATGATTGAGAAAACTTTACATAGCTTTCTCAATCAAACCTTAGATGAGAGACAGTATGAGATTATTGTTTGTGATAACAACTCCTCTGATGACACTAAGAAAGTAGTCAACAATATTATTGAAATTTACCCGAAAAGGGTCCGTTATTTATTTGAGCCACGACAAGGTGTTCATTATGCAAGAAATACTTCTGCTAAGCATGCTTCAGGGGATATTCTTTATTTTACTGATGATGATATGGTGGCCGAAAAAAATCTACTTGAGGAGCTATTAAAATTATTTGATTTAGATGAAGCAATTGGTACGGTTACTGGCCTAGTCTTGCCACTTTTTGATGAGCCACCGCCGAAGTGGGTCAAGAAGTATTTGCACAACTATTTGTTAAGTCTAACTGATAGCCACAGACAGGAAAAAATTATTGTTTCTAAGTCTGATTGTGGGATTTATAGTTGTCACCAGGCAATAAAGAAAGAGGTTTTTTTCAGAGCTGGTGGATTTAATCCCGAAAACACTCAAGGAGTTTGGGTTGGTGATGGTGAGACGGGGTTGAATATAAAGATAAAAGAATTGGGTTATCTTTTTGGATATTCCTCGTCGTCAATAATACATCATATGATTCCAGCGACAAGAACTAACCTGACTTATTTGATTAAACGGGTAGCAAATCAAGGTTTTTGTGACTCTTATACTGAATACAGAAATCATAAAAGCCTGAATGGCTTGGTTTTGAGAATGCTCAAGCGCAATACGTATGGATTTTTTGTCTTCTATGCTTTTATGTTGTTGCAAATTCTTCGTGGCAAAAAATCAATTCGATTTCTTCCAGCCTACTTACTTTATTATAAAAATCGACTAATTTATGACTTTAGATTGCTGATGGATGCAGATTTTCGAAAAATTGTTGAAATTGATGATTGGCTTCTTGTTGATGAGGAATTAGAAATCAAAATTTAGTATTTAATTCTATGTGCATGCGCAAAGCTT
>Ga0181572_10001675_pt1 | contig 16155 bp, 20 predicted proteins | sample 101ome_26_FD_133004 | JGI IMG/M metagenome (GOLD analysis project Ga0181572, IMG submission 133004) | Coastal salt marsh microbial communities from the Groves Creek Marsh, Skidaway Island, Georgia - 101408AT metaG (megahit assembly) | ecosystem: Environmental > Aquatic > Marine > Intertidal... | reverse complement strand
GTCGCTGAGGCGCAAGCCGATACGTGGCAGCCGACTCGTTTGTTGAGCGGCACGGTGCGCTCACCCGAACACCTGGTTATCTCGGCTGAGATGGCCGGACGTGTCGTCGAGTTGCCCTTTCAGAGCGGCGAGATCGTGCCGGAGGGCGCGGCGATTTTGGTTTTATTTGATGACGATCTGGAGGCTCAGCGCGACGCACTGCGTGCTGATCTCAATCTTGTCGAAACCCAGTTTGAACGAAACCGCACCCTCGAGGCAGACGCGCTCGTTTCACAAGATCAGCTCGATACGCTCAAGGCTCGCAGTCTGTCACTCCGAGCGCAGATCGCCGTGCTGGATGCGCGACTCAGCCGCATGACCGTGAACGCACCTTTTACGGGCACCCTTGGCATTTACCCTCAACGGCTTGGGGATCTCATGCGCTTTGGCGAAGTGCTGACCACCCTCACCGGCGTCAGCCCTACTCGGTGGATTGATTTCAAAGTACCTCAGGGTCTTACCGAATTGAGCGTTGGTGACTCCGTTCAGGTTCGCGATATTGCCGGTAACACTATCGGCCCCGCACAGGTTATTGCAGTTTCTGACGCCTACGCAGAAGGCACCCGCACCTACGACGTGAGAGTGCAGATGGATGCGCCAGCGCTCAAGCACGGTGCACTGGTGCAGATTGCAGTGCGCACGGGCCCCGCCGAAAATCTGATGTCAGTGCCTGCCCGCAGCGTGCGCTGGGACCCCGACGGTGCGCACATGTTTGTTGTCACTGAAGCGGAGCCTGGCGCGCATCTGCCACACCGCGCCTCTCTTCGACGCGTAGAAGTACGAGGAGAGCGAGACAACCGCTTTTATATCCGTGGCGAACTCAATGTAGGTGATCGTATAGCCGATCAAGGCGCCTTCAAACTCAAGGACGAGATCCTTGTCGATATTCAACTGACGGCATCGCGGGGGTGACCACTTTCGCTAATCGCCCACGCTGGACGGACATTTTCATCCGGCGCCCGGTCGTTGCAATCGTCTTATGTGTGGCGTTGCTGTTGATCGGGATTCGCTCGGCGATTCATCTGCCGGTGATTTCGTTTCCGGTCATTGAAAGCTCTTCTATTGCAATCGTCACCGCCTATCCGGGCGCCAGCGCAGAAACCGTGCAGGGCTTTGTTACCGAACCCATCGAGCGCGTAGCGAGCAGTGTTCCCGGTCTGGACTATGTGGAATCAGTGACCACCGCAGGCGTGAGCACCGTCACCTTGTGGCTCAGGCTGAATCAGGATACGACCAAGGTTCTCGCAGAGCTCTCCACTCGGCTCAGCCAGATCCGGTTTGAGCTCCCGGAAGGCACAGAAGACCCCTCTATAGAAATCAGCCGCGCAGATACGCCTTACGCCAGCTTTTATCTCGGGGTGCTGATTCCACCGACGCGCACCTATGCCGAGGTCAGCGACATTATTCAGAGAGAGATCCTGCCTCGACTCTCGGCGCTGCCGAATGTGCAACGCGCAGTGAATTACGGTCTGCCGCAAGCGATGCGGATTTGGCTGAATCCCTGGCGCATGGCGGCATTAGGTGTCGATGCGGACGACATTACCAGCACCTTACGACGCAATAATGTCATTGGCACGTTTGGGCAAGCAGAGAGTGCCTCGCAACGTATCAACCTGCAAACCAATAGTGAGGCCCGGTCCCCCGAGGACTTCGCCAATATGCTGATCCGCAGAGAGAACGGCGCCGAGATAAGGCTTGGCGATGTGGCCGAGGTGGAAGTCGGCACCATGGAAATCTCCCGCATCGCGCGCTACAACCAGGACCGGGTCGTGTTTATACCCGTCTATCCGGAGCCGGGCACCAGTGAGATTTTGGTGGGAGATCTGGTGTACAAGGCGGTCGCCGGGATCAACGATACGTTGCCGCCTGATCTGGAGTTAACGATCCCTTTTGATAACTCGCGGTACATGCGCGAAGCCGTTACCGAGATCTTTCTCACCCTTGGAGAGACCGTCTTTCTGGTGGGGCTGGTAGTCATCGCCTTAATGGGATCTTTCCGCAGTGCAATCGTCCCGCTTCTGACGATTCCTATTTCCATTTTAGGCGCTGCGGCGGCGATGTCGGTAATGGGATTTTCACTGAATCTGTTGACGATTCTTGCGATCGTGCTCTCGGTAGGACTGGTTGTAGATGACGCGATCGTTGTGGTGGAGAACGTCGCGCGAAACTTGCGGGAAGGCATGTCACGACGGGAGGCCGCACTGACCTCCTCGCGGCGGTTGTTATCGCCGATTATTGCCATGACTGTCACGCTCGCTGCGGTTTACGCGCCAATTGGTTTTGTGTCCGGTCTGTCTGGCGTTCTGTTCAGAGAGTTTGCTTTTACATTGGCAGTGGCGGTACTGATCTCGGGTTTCGTGGCCATGACGCTGTCACCGCTGATGAGCGCCTACGTGTGCCCTGACGAGGGTCACGAAACGCGAATGAGCCGCTGGGTAAACCGACGCTTTGAACTGATTGCCAATCGTTACGGTGCGCTGATTGATTTTTCGCTGCGCTGGCGCTGGCAGCTGGTGTCGGGTGGGCTGTTTTTCACGCTTTTGATCCCGCCGCTTTACCTCTTCTCACTCAAGGAATTGGCGCCGGTTGAAGATCAAAGCGCCATCAATCTGGTTGTTGATGCTGCACCCGAATCCTCCATAGACGAGACCTTACAGGGCTTTGTTGACGCGGTAGACGTGCTGCTCGAGCGCCCCGAAACCACCTATATCTGGCAAGCCATGGGGCCGTCAGGTGGCTACGGTGGCCACGAGTTCGTGCCGCCGGGCGAGCGCGAACTGAGCACGCACCTGATGCTGCCATCAATTCGCAGCGACTTGGCTCGGGTCCCCTCGGTAAGAGCTTTTCCCGCCACCACCCCGGCATTGCCCACCGCCGGACAATTTGATGTCGAGGTAGTCATTTCCTCTTCTGATTCAGCCGCAACAATGCGGCCCTATGCACAGGCCATGGTAGACAAGGCGCAAGCCTCGGGACTGTTCCTCTATTTTGACACCAGCCTGCGCCTGGATCTGCTTTCGGCTGAGTACCGGCTGGATAAGGATCGCCTGTCCGACCTCGGGATGTCACTGGACGACCTGACTTCGCAAATGGGGCTCTTTGTTTCGGAGGGGTATGTCACGCGCTACGACGAGCGCGGGAGAGCCTACCGCGTGATACCCATGCTGGAGCGCGAGCTCAAGGATTCGCCAGAAGCCCTATTGGATACCCCCATCACGCTGCCCTCCGGTGATCAGGTGCCCTTTGGGACATTTGCCACCCTCGAGCGCAATACAGCGCCTCGCGCACTCACTCGGTTCCAGCAGAAGGGAAGCTTTAAATTATTCGGTGGCGTCATTCCCGGATATACCAAAGAAACGGCGCTGGCTCGCATCGAAGAGATTGCGGCGGAGACCCTGCCGCCGGGATATGTGCTTGACTACACGGGCGAATCGCGTGAAATCAGACGCGAGGGGAACACCATGGTCGGCGTACTGGGGGCTTCGCTGGTCATGGTATTTCTGGTGCTGGCGCTACAGTTCGACAGCTTCAGAGACCCACTGATTATCTTGCTGGGATCTGCGCCATTGGCCTTGTTTGCGGCGATGGTGATCACGTTCACCGGCTTCACCACTATCAATATCTACTCACAAGTGGGACTGATCACGCTTGTCGGACTGATATCGAAGAACGCCATTCTGATTGTTGAATTCGCCAATCAGGCGCAGATGGAAGGCCTCAGCAAGCTGGAAGCGATTAGAGCAGGGTCCATGAATCGATTGCGGCCCGTGCTGATGACTACCGGTGCAACCGTGTTTGGACACTTCCCGCTGGTATTGGTCGAAGGAGCAGGCGCAGAGGCCCGTAACAGTATCGGCTTTATTTTGGTGATCGGCATGCTGATTGGAACGCTTTTTACCCTGGTGCTGCTACCCGCACTTTACGCGTTGCTCGCATCGGAACACCCTTCCGAGGATCGGCCAATCGATAGCGCTGCCCTCGAGGAGCCGGTCGGGCATGGCGCCACATAGGCGCCACGCGAAGCACTGACTTGACGCGTGAGTAGCGCGCGGGTTTAATACGCGGCCTTCGCGCTGTAAGCCCTTTCTTGCCCAGGTAGCTCAGTTGGTAGAGCAGTGGATTGAAAATCCTCGTGTCGGTGGTTCGATTCCGCCCCTGGGCACCAAAACAATTAAATAAAAATTGAGACCCGCCAGTCTTGTGTGACACGACGTCTGCGCCTCAGCACACCGCCACTAACTCCTTATAGCCGTCTTTCGGTTTCTGGGCTCTTTGAAATAATCTGCGCCGAATCCCGCTTGACACCGCCTGACTGGCTTCAATCAGGTACACCGATACGCAGGTGTCCGTAACTTGATGCCGTGGGCCATGGGATATGAATCCGGATTACCAAAAAGCCGCAGCCCAGTCGCCACATCGGGTAAGTCCCAAATGAAGTTGATTGAGCTTTTGTGAGGCGACCCATTTGTTGCGGATAAATACGCTGGCGGAGACCATCAACCTTGGTTATGTTTAGGCGGCTCAAACAATAAGACTCTGCCCGGTGAGGACACAGCGCACATGATCATGTCTTACTTGCTCAGCAGAATATTCCCCTGGGTTGTCGAGCTAGGCCTCTGGTTTGCCATGGTGGCTGGCGGCGTTATGGGATATCAGTCGGAATATTTGGACTCGCGTATTCTGGCGACGCTACTGGGGGCGGGCATTGGATTCATAGCGGGTGTGTTCCCGTTTGGATTGCTTCAGGTGTTGGTTAGAAACAACCAACTGCTTGAGATGATGATTAAGGAAGGTTACGGGCGCCCCCGGCTCAGCCTGCATAAAGGGCAAGTAGTCGAGATGCCATACGTGGGTTCTGAAGATCGGCTGTAATGTAGCCTGCCTAGGTTGAACGATTCATTTTGTCCCAGGTAATCTTTACCTGTCTGGCGTCTTTCACGTAAGGCATTTCAATCACTTCATCGCCAATCGAGATCTTTAGTGTGCCGTAGCCAAACAGCATGCCCATCAATGAAGGCTGGACGTCTACGCCACTGACAAAATCGGCGTAAAGATCCTCTCGCGGAAAGAAGAAAGTGTTGCTGGGAATCACGCGATGGTTGGTGATAAACCGCTCGGAGCTGCTGACAAACTGAATCGTGGCGTAGCCAATCGCCAGTAGCGGATAGACGACACAGCAAATGAACATCACGTCTGTCTCGGCATTGGCATTGTCGCTCCAGAGAAGAAACAGCACGCCAATCAGGATGAGAATTGCGGCTCGCGTTGCATGATCCCACAGGCAGGCTATCGGCCTACCTAGGCTCATAAATGTATGCTCTCCGCTCTCGCCGTGTTCACGAGGCGTGAATACGCGTGCTTTCATTCGGGCCAGAACCTGCTTTTGCTCGTTAACCTGCTCCAATCTGGGCAACGTGTAAGGTAACGCAAACAAGACACCTAGCAAAGCGATTCCGGTGAGCATGGACACCACGATTTCTATCGAGGGTGGCCGGTCGTCTGCCATGAGCTCCTCGACTGCCTTGCGGGGCGTAGCCGAGGGCGCGATGGCGGGATCAATCACCAGCGTTTTTCTTGTAGCACTGGCCTCGGGAGCAGTGATCGAGTCGATCAGGGCGCGTTCGTAACGCTCGATAAAGGCGATCGCATCAGACGTTAAAAGATCCAAACACATGCCTAAATAGTACGCATCTCGCGCGAACTCCCACGAACCGACAAAATCCGGCAATCCCAATCTCGCTCTGATGTGGTTCACTACCATCATCAATTCGCTACCACTCGCGAGCGTCGTACTCCCAAGCTGCTGGCAGCGGGTCTGCGCCAGGAACCCCTTACCGTCGCGGGGGGCGCAACCCGATATGCTGACCATGAGCGCAGAGAGCAGCAAACCCAGCACGATAAGCGACCTTCGCGCACGGGGGCGACCGGCCGAAGACCGGGCGGAGCTAACGCTGTATTGCAGAGTTGACACCTATATATAGGGGTTCGTAGCTTCGACGACCCCAAAATAGGCACTGACTCAATTCAAATCAACAAAGCGTTGCGGAACTATTCTACGTAATAAAGTCACGCTAAAAACATGTTTTTGAATCGGTTTTTGGCATGAAGCTGGCGTCGGCCAATGGGCGCGAGGGGCTAACAGTGGATGCCGAGGCGGTATTGAGGGGGCCGCTAGCGCGGAAGAGACCGCAGCGTTACCGCTGAGCGGGTGTCCAATCTAACTGGCGCTCAATGGCGTATGGGTCATAGGGAAAGACAACAGGAGCAAAAGCGATGGATTATCTGATCTGGGCAGTACCCGTCATGTTGTGGGTTGCGGTCACTACCCATGCAGCGACCCAGAGCACCCCCCTGCTATTGCTGGATCGCATCAATAAGCTGTAATCCGAGGCAGCGCGGCATGAGTTGGCTGGTGGTGGGCTTCTGGGGCTGTGCGGCCATGTGGTTAATCAGCCTCGCTGGAGATATCGGGCTGGCGAGAAACCCCAGCGTGGCGGAGGGAATGCAATGGCTGCCGCTGATTTGCGCCATCATTGCTTTCATCGGTATGTGCTATTTCGGGCATGCCACCAGCATGTTTGGCTGGTAGCCATCCCCGCGACATGCTGTCGCTACTGAATCATCGACGCACGTAACGCGTCAGTATCGTCGAAAGCCGTGAACGCGGCGATCTTGCCGTCTCGCATTTTGAACATGTGCAAGCTCTCGGTATCCATCCCGGTAGCCTTCATTCTCGTGTGCACAAACACCACATCGTCAACCCGGTAGGTTTTGATGGTCTCAAAGACCAGGGCTGGCCAGTGCTGTGGAAACACCCCCATCACTTCGTCGATGACCGCTTGCGTTCCCACGCGCCGCCCAGACTGTGGTAGGTCGCCAAAAATCGTCCAGACAAAATCTTCCGTGTGGAGGACCGCCCACCCCTCGGCATCTCCTGCCCCAAAGGTGGCATAGGCCTGCTCAATGACTTCCAGATCACTCTCTGACCAGGCTTGAACGCTGAAAATCAACAACCCAATTGCTACCAACTGCTTCATGCTCTCCTCCCATGTCCCTGTCGCGGCAAAGGTCACTATATCCTGATTTTCCTTGCCACCGGCGCTGTTTCTGACGCCGTTGCTTTACTGACACAGCTTGTCGCAAACTGTTTCCCGGAAGTGATCGCAGTAAACTGCACGCTCACTACTCCCATCGCACCGCAACGGAGCCACACTCGATGAACGCGCCCATACCCACCCTGGACACCTGGCCAGAGCAAACCATTCGAGGGCACAGCATCCCTGGGTCACGCTACACCTCCCGCGACTTTATGGAGCAAGAGTGGGAGGGAATGTGGACTCGGGTTTGGCTGCTGCTGGGGCGCGAATCTGAGCTTCCAAACCCCGGTGACTGGCAGATGGAGCCCCTAGGTCGCGAAGAGATCCTGATGGTGCGCCAGCAGGATGACAGCATTAAAGCCTTTTACAACGTGTGCCAGCACCGAGGCAATCCGTTAGTAGATGAATCCAAGGGGAGCAATCCCCGCCGCTTCGTATGTCGCTACCACAGCTGGGCGTTTCTGCCCGACGGCGCGCTGCAGTTTGCACCGGATAAAGAGGATTTTCCCGAGGGCAACCCCTGCGGCAAATTGCGGTTGGCAGAACTCAAGTGCGAGACCTTTGCGGGCTTTATCTGGGTCAATATGGACCCCGACTGTGGCCCTTTGAAGGATTATCTCGGACCAATCTGGGACGAGTGGCAGGCCAGAGAGGTTGATACCTGGCAGCGCACTATGGCTAACACCATGTGGCTACCCTGCAACTGGAAGGTGGTGCTGGATAACTTCAACGAGTCCTACCACGTGCCGACGGTGCACATGGGCGCGACGCCCTCTACCGACCGCACCGCAATCGCCGGCGGCATCAACACCTACTTCAAAGAGACCCAATTCGATCTGGCTAACGAAGGCCACGCGCGCATGATCATGAAAGGCGGATATGGCGCCGGCGTGACCGACACCGACGGCAACATTGTGGAGCCGCTGGCATCACTACTCGGCTACTGGAATCTCGATCCCGCTGATTTCAAAGGCAAACCCGAAGATACGCGCCAAGCGCTCCAGCGAGCGAAGCGCGAACTGGGCCCCAATAAAGGCTATAGCCATTACGCGGCTGTCCCGGACGAGCAACTGACTGACGCCTTCCATTACACGCTGTTCCCCAATTTTGCGGTGTCATTGTGGGCGGACGGCTTTCACTTTTTGCGCGCACGACCGCATCCCACCGACCCGGAGCAATGCCTGTTTGACAACTGGTGGTACGCGAGCCCGGCCAGCGTTGCCGCAGAGCTTGATGACGGCACCAGCGCAACCGAATCGCTCACGGGAGACGGAACGGCCGATGTGCCCGTCAAATGGCTGACCTGCGGCAAGGACTCCATTGGCCCGGCGATCGAAGACGATGTTGCGGTTTTCATCACCCAGCAAAGAGGTGTGCGCTCGCGAGGCTTTAAGGGTGCTTATCTCTCGGGTCAGGAGAAGCGCATCAGCCGGTACCACGAGCGCATCGATGACTACATCGAGGGCAGGTTGTAAACCCGTAGCAAGGATCACGAATATGAGTGACACCGACGATCGCAGACAACTTCAGGACGTGATGCTCGCTTATGCAGCGGCCGTGGATGACCGGGACATGGCGCGCTACCGCGCCTGCTTTGCAGACGACGTGGAGATCGTCGGTTTCGGTGAGGAGACTATCGCGGGTGCAGATAACTGGACCGCCTCGGTCGAAAGCCAGCTGGAGGCATTTTCCGCGACGCAACATCTAATGGGCCCGCAACTGGCAACCGTATCCGGCGACACCGCCTCTGCTAGAACAGATGTGCAAGCCCTCCACGTAATAAAAGACGGCGATGGCGCCATGTTCACGCTATGGGCGACCTACCTGACCAATTTTGTCCGCACCGGCGAGGGTTGGAAGATTGCCCGCCATGAACTGGTTATTCGGGGCACACAGCAGAGCTCCTAAGCACTGGCGGCATGTCGATATTTACTCCCTCGGGCTGGTACACCACTCGGCAGCTTCTCGTCGGGATGATCGCCGTGGTCGCCATGGGTTGGTGGACCAGCGACGTGCGGGCAACTCAAAAGCAAGCCGCAGAGGCCTGGCCACGAGTCATTACCGCTGATCGCTCGGAAGACTGCGCCGAGACGTTGGCACAGGCGAGGCAAGCGCTGCCCACCAATGGCCTCGCTACCACTTTTTCTCTATTTAGCTGGAACGTGGAAAAAGCTCAGAACCCACTTTTAGTGCCCCAGTTCGCGGCGTTCGCCCGAAGCTCAGACTTGATCTTTCTTCAGGAAGCCGTGCCACTCAAAAAAACAGAAACGGTGATTGAACAGTCGCTATTTGAGGCTTTCGTTCGCGGCTACGTGCAAGATGAGATCGAGACGGGTGTGCTGACGCTTGCTCGCGCGCCCCACATTGTTCACTGCCAGTTTCTGTCTACGGAGCCATGGCTGAGAACGCCCAAGGCCGCCAGCGTCACCCTCTACCCCATGGCCGACGGCAATGAGTCGCTACTCACCGTGAACCTCCACGCCATCAACTTCAGCCTGGGGGTCGAGGCGTATGCTGATCAATTGAGCAAGTTAGCCGAGCTGATGCGTGCGCACGAAGGTCCCGTCGTCTTTGGGGGCGACCTCAATACCTGGAGCGAGCGTCGGCAACGCATCGTGAAAGAACTAGCGAGTGAGCTGCAACTGACCGCCGTACCCTTTGCACCCGACTACCGCACCACGCGCTTTGGAAGAGCATTGGATCATCTCTATGTTCGGGGTTTGACGTGGGTAGACGGTCATACAGAACAGGTCAGCACCTCCGACCATAATCCGCTCTTCGCCATTCTGCGCCGCTCCACACCATGACCCAGATACTGCTGCTAATCTTATTGCTCGGCGGACGAATCCCTGCGGCTTATACACAGACTCACGCGGAGGCACAGATCCAATACTTAATTCGGGCAGTGGCCGAAAGTGGCTGCGAATTTGATCGCAATGGCGAACGCTATCCGGCAGACAAGGCGGCTGAGCATCTTGAGCTGAAGTACGCCCGGGGCAAACGTTACGCTGACTCGCCGGAGGCATTTATTGAGCACTTGGCAAGCAATAGCTCGTGGACGGGCGAGCCCTACTTGATGATCTGCGGGGCAGAGGTCACACCTGCGGGTGAGTGGTTAATGACAAAGCTGGAAGCAATCGCTCCGCGCTAGGCGCGACGAAAACGCTCAAGGTTGGCAAGGCCGGCTGGCGCATCCGGAGCCAATGGGTCGGCTCCACCCCATAATGCGTGATTGGCAAGCGCGGTATCAAACCCCTCTATCAGCGCCTGTATCTGCCCACCTCTGATTTTGAAAATGTGCAGGTAGGTCTGATCATAGCGCTCACCCGTCCGCGCAATGCCGTGGTTTTGCGCCATGGCAACCACCACCTCCCCGGCATCCACCACGACCTCATGCGCTTGGCAAAACGTAATGTCTTCCGGGTTGACGCAACCAAACACATGAGGCGTCACCTCTTCAAAAAACCGTCGCTTGCCCTCGTAGATTCCCGAGAGCACATGATTCTGCGTAGGACAGATCAAGCAGAAATCCTCAGCGATCACCGCATCTAACGCGGGCGTATCACCCGTGCGGATGGCTTCGTAAAACTGGTCAACAACTGTGCTCATCGCGATATCCTCTTGGCTCTGCTCGTCTGCAACCCGGCTGAGCGGTTGGCGACTATTCGCGCTCTCTGGTTGTCTCGTTTGAGCGAAACGACTGCACGCCGCGCACCACAAAGTGAGTAAAGGCTACCCATAAGGTGGCATAAGCAACGCTAAACCCCCATTGCCAACCCGCATAGCCCAATATCACGCCGAATACTGGCACCATCGCTAGCCAATGCCCTGTTACCCACGCCGAGTGCTTCCAAGAAAAATACACAGCGCTCACCGCCGCCACGATCATCAAGAGCGCGAACACATCCTGTGCCCAGGGCCGGGTATACATAAGACCGCCCAGTATGACCGCGGACACGCCCGCTATCGCGTGAGCCAGTGCCCCCCAATCGATGCCACCCCGCGTTTCAGGTGACGCTTCGCTCACGGCGTGAGGTCTCGCACATAGCCCAGCATGTTGGGGTAATGCGTTGTCGGTGTACCGGTCGCTCTCAATGCCGCCACGGCCTCCTCGGAGACCGCGCCGTATAACTCTACGGTGAATACATCCAACAACGGCGAAACCTCGGCCAGATAAGCCCCGAGGTCAGCATTGTTCAAATGAAAAATCAAAGCTTCGCTGTTCTCATAGACCTCGGTCCAAACAAAACCCAAGGGATCGTTGGGATCGGCGTCAAAGGTATGTAGCAGCATACCCGGCTCGCCCGCTTCCACTTTTTCATCCACCGCAGCCGACAGCGCAACAACATGCTCAGCTTCTCCGGGGAGAGCGTGTAGGCGTCCAATCAATACGAAAGCCGTGGGGCCGTTCGGCAGGGGTTGTGCCGATGCAAGGCTGGATACAAGCGCAAAAAAGAGCCCGAGCAGTTGGGCAAAACGGCAGCGTGACATAGTTCAATCTCCTAGATGAAGGACAGACCATAGACCAGGCAAGTCCACTACCGCAATGCAGAATCCGATCTGCAGTAGGCGCATCAAATAGACCCCTTACAAGGAATCACGTAACGTAGCCCTGTAGGGGGAAGCGCTATGGAAGATCATACTTTTTGGGAAAACGTAGGAAATCTGGGCGTGATTCTTCTCGCCGTTATATTGGCCACCGTAGTGCACTATGCGGTGCTGAAGCGCCTTAACGCGGGCGGGCAATTGATAGGCCGCTATCCGCGCTTCCGCCTGCTTTACGGTGTATTGATGTCACTGATTGCCCACTCGGTTGAGATCGCCATATTCGCCGTGGCATATCAGATTTCCGCGAATTCCGGATTCGGCGTTTTGGAAGGCAATTTTGAGGGGGCCTTAGCGGACTATCTGTATTTTTCTTACGCCGCTTTTACCACGGTGGGCTTTGGTGACATCGTCGCAACCGGACCCATGCGATTACTCGCAGGCATGGAGGCACTGACGGGATTCGTCTTAATTACCTGGACCGCGTCCTATCTTTACATAGAGATGAGCAGGACCTGGGGAGCGAACGACTAGTCCCTCAAGGGCTAGGTCTCGATCAGATTGAATCTGGGCTCACGGCCAGCGGGCGTCTCGACTATCTCCAAGAACATTGCCAGGGGCCGCACCCATAATTTTTTTTCGCCGTATTCGGGCCGGTAAACCACCAGCATCTCTTCCGTTTCCGAATGGCGAGCCGTTCCCAAAACGATGTATTCGCCGCCTTTGTAGTGCCGATATCGGCCCGGTTTCACTTCGCTCATTCTGCAAGCCCGCCAAACGCGGCAATGAGGTCAGCCTGAAAACCCTCCAGAATCTCGCAGAGAATCAAAAAATCGGCGTCTGCCCGGGCCAGAGGGTCCTCGACCAACTCATCATTTGCCTCGCGGATGGCATCACTGAATTTGAGCCGACGTAACGAGAGATCTTTGTCGACTATAGCGGCAACACGCACGCCCCATTCCATCGCCAATTTTTCAACTTGGTGCCCGGAGGCAAGATGCGCAAGCACTTCCTCACTATCGAGTGGGACGCCACGAACCTTCACCGAACTCCCTTGCGCACGCTGATCGGCAAAATCCGCCTCGTCAGCCAATTCGATGGCTTCTGGTATCGAGCCATGCAATAACCATTGGGTCATCACATGCGCGGGCGCTTTCTGGGTTTCAGGCAACACTGCAGGCAAGTTGCCCAAGGCCTCGCGCAAATGATTTAGTACTTCTTCCGAGCGCCCAGCACTGCTGCTGTCAATCCAGATCCAACCCGCCTGATCAGCGATGATCGCGCGGATGGTACTGGAACGCGAAAAAGCGCGTGGCAGCAGGTCTTTGGTCACCTCATCGTTGACGGCCAGGCGCTCCCGGCGGCTCACCTTGCGGCCCTGGCCCTTGGCAATTTGCGCGCACCGCTCATTAGCTTGCTCGCGCACTACCGTCGCTGGCAAGAGCTTCTCCTCGCGCTTCAGGCGCACCATCCAGTAGGGCCCCGCGGCATGCACCAGTGCCGAGGCCGCATCGTCCAGCGCCGGCACCCAACCCAAACTACTAGCCTGAGCGGGGGTACAGGCGGAGAACGTGCGCGCTTGCAAACGCCGCTCTAGTTCTTCCGCATCAATGCCAAGGCGGTTAGGTAAACGATAGGGGCGAAGCGCGCGAAACCACATAAGACAATAATCCAGTGAGCGTCTTGATCGAGGGCCGCGCAGTGTATCGCAGTCTTCGCCAGCAGGTGGCAACTTGGCCTAAAATCCAAAGGGTAAATTCAGGAGTGTCCCATGCGTTACCTTCACACCATGATCCGTGCCGCCAACCTCGACGACACCCTAGACTTTTTTGTCGACAAGCTGGGGTTGGTCGAAGCCTATCGTTACGACAACGAAGCGGGTCGCTTCACGCTCGTTTTCCTCAGCGCACCCAAAGATCTGGAAGCCGCGAAATCCCGGCAGGCTCCGCTAGTGGAGATTACCTACAACTGGGATCCCGAAACTTACGAAGGCGGCCGAAATTTTGGCCATCTGGCGTATCAGGTCGATGATATCTACGCCACCTGCCAGCATCTCTTAGACAGGGGTGTGACCCTCAACCGCCCGCCAAGGGATGGCCGGATGGCGTTTATCCGTTCGCCCGATGGCATTTCCATCGAGCTTCTGCAATCGGGTGACGCCTTGCCCGTACAGGAGCCGTGGCAGTCGATGGAAAATATCGGCGAGTGGTAAGACTCAGCGACTGAGAAAAGCCAGCATCCAGCGCGCGATACGATCTCCCTCATGATGTAACTGATCGAGACTGTTCAGCCCTGCGGTCACCCGATCTTCACCGATCATTTCTCGTCGAAAGTTCATAATTTCCCGCGAATAGTCGGGGACGAATTCGGGGTGGCCCTGAAAGGTTAGAATGTGCTCCCCCAGCGCCATACCCGCCACCTCACAGTGGTCATTCGTGGCGATCTGTCTTGCGCCAGGAGGCATCGTCATCACCTGATCCTGATGGGAGGCGAGCAAACAAAATTGCCCGCCGTCAGCCAGATCAAAGGCGTCACGATCAACGGTGTAGCAGTTAACACCCACGCCCCACCCTTTGGGAGATTTCCCTACCGAGCCACCCAATGCCTGCGCGACCAACTGATGGCCAAAACAGATGCCAATCAGCTTGCGGCGCGCGGCATGCAGTTCGCGCACAAAACCCTCGAGGGCGCGGATCCATTCCTTGTCATCATAGACGCTGCTTTTACTGCCCGTGATCAGAAACCCATCAGCTGCTTCGACACTATTTGGCAAGTCGCCCGCCTCGACGTTCCAGGTAGTGAAGGTCAAGCCGCTATCCTCCGCGAGCAACAATCGTTCAAACATGTCCGGGTATTCACCGTAAGCCGGCACCCATTCGGGCCTCACTGAATCGGTGCGCAAGATACCGATATGCATACTTGAACTCTCCACTTTTACCCGTGAACCGGACCTTAAGCGCCGGGGCGCGGCCAGCGTACGCCAAGTTGGGAATGGTGACAAAGTCATCAAACTGACACCAAGGCGTCATAAAAACGCCATGCGCCTCTCTTACTTTATGGATATGGCGATACTGTCGACGTTACACCAGTGGGACGCGCGACTGTTGAAGCAACTCTTTCAACAGGGGCAGCGTCGTCGCTCGCTGACGCAAGTGGCAAGGATCGTGTCACGCAGTGGCGATGGCTACCTGCAAATCGCCTTTCCTGTGACGGCTTGGCTCCTCGTCTCCCCCTCTGCCTCGGTTTACGCCGCCGCAATGACCCTTGCATTTGCGTTGGAGCGACTGACTTACCTGCTCCTAAAGAATGGTCTCCAACGCCGACGGCCACAAGAGATCATGCCGGGCTTTCGCGCACTTGTGGTTCCGCCCGACCGTTTTAGCTTTCCCTCGGGGCACACATCAGCAGCGTTCTGTCTGGCCACGATAACGGGCATTGTTTTTGGCGGTCCCTTCTCTATCCTCTACGGCTGGGCTGGCTGCGTCGCGCTGTCTGAGTCCTGCTCGGTGCACATTTCCCGGGGGATACCTTGGCCGGTGCTGCCATCGGTAGCGCCATCGCATTCATCACAGCAACCCAACTGGGCATTCAGTAGGGCCGCGGCTTGCGTATCCTCTACGGGGTTCAGGCCACTGGGCAAGGCCACATCAGCAGGGCCCGAGCGATGGCTCACGCCTTCAAACAATTTCCGGATGTCGAGGTGAGCTGGCTATTTTCGGGTCGACCAAAAGAGCGCCTTTTCGACATGGAGCCGTTTGGGGACTTTCAGCACCGTACGGGCCTCACCTTTGTCACAGAAGCGGGACGGCTCCGATATCGAAAAACGCTCATGGCAAATCGCTACTGGCAATTTATCCGCGATGTGCGGCAGCTAGACCTGTCGCCTTTCGATCTTATCGTCACCGACTACGAGCCAGTAACAGCCTGGGCCGGCAAGCTAAAAAGACAGCGGGTCCTTGGTATAGGACATCAATACGCATTCGGCAAGAATACGCCGGTGGCAGGACGTTCTTTTGCTCAACACGCCGTGATGTCTTGGTTCGCACCGGTCAATCGCGGCATCGGCTTGCATTGGTCCAATTTTGGCGACAACGTGATGCCACCTATTCTCGACCTTCCCGCCATGCCACCGATGGAGACAGGCGACCATATTCTGGTTTACCTGCCATTCGAAGATCAGGCGGTCGTCACAGAGTGGCTCAACGGATTTGAAGGGCATCACTTCCTGCAATATGCGAGCACACTGCCAAACGACGAGCAGGGAAATGTGGGGCGGCGACGTGCAAATATCGCTGGGTTCAAGTCGGACCTTGCAAGTGCTCGCGGGGTTGTCTGTAATTGCGGCTTCGAGCTGATATCGGAGTGTTTGCATTGGCGCAAACCGGTTCTCACGAGACCCTTGGCAAAGCAGATGGAGCAACTGTCAAATGGCGCCGCGCTGGAGGCGCTGGGTTTTGCCACCGTAATGCGCCAG
>Ga0181572_10001673_pt1 | contig 16160 bp, 8 predicted proteins | sample 101ome_26_FD_133004 | JGI IMG/M metagenome (GOLD analysis project Ga0181572, IMG submission 133004) | Coastal salt marsh microbial communities from the Groves Creek Marsh, Skidaway Island, Georgia - 101408AT metaG (megahit assembly) | ecosystem: Environmental > Aquatic > Marine > Intertidal zone... | reverse complement strand
GTAAAATCTCCGCCGACGACAGGTCCACTCCAATACATCAGATAAGACATTCTTAATTCAAAGACATGAGCAATCGGATAAAACTCCCAGCAACACACCACCGCATTCAACCACTGGTCGCGATTAAGGCACTGCGTCGCTTACTCCAAGACCCTGAACAAACTGAAGAGGTCTTCGTAATCGTCCGCGCACTGACTGGGCGTTCGGTACTCAACGCTTTCAATCGGTTCAAAAAGGCGGAGATCGGTCAGGCCATCTTGAATGAACAAAGAAATCTCGTCTCTGTGCTCGAAGACAGAGACGCGCTCAGAGCCATGCCTCAAGGTTCGCTTGGCCGGGCGTACCTTAATTTCGTAGAGAAAGAAGCGATTTCAGCCGCCGGCCTCATTGAAGCAAGCAACCGGGAGATGGATTTCATCGATCCTGACTTCGAGCGCTTTGCGAATCGCATGCGGGATCAGCATGACTTGTGGCACGTGCTAACGGGATACGGTCGAGACACGTTCGGCGAGGCTTGCTTGCTCGCTTTTACTTACGCACAAACACAAAACCGAGGTGTTGGATTCATTGCACTCGCTGGCATGTTCAAGTTAACCAAGACACTGGGCTCTGGTGTGCAATCCGCCATGTGGCAAGCCTATCTTGCAGGCAAGCGAACAGCTTGGCTGCCCGCCGAGGACTGGGAATCGCGCCTGCACGAACCTCTCGACAGCGTGCGATCCACGCTGAACATTCCTGCACCGGAACGATATCGCTCGGTGTTGGCAGGTCTGCCTGCGCTGGTCTGAATACGAAGTAAAGATCCGGTCGAGATCGCAGCCCATCGCGCCACCCAGTCGGCATGAGACCAAGGCAGCAAGATGGCTGATGACCACTGGATCAGCGCTGGAGAATTATTTCTAGCGCACCCGCTTGGTTGGCAAATTCTTCGGGTACGTATGCTTCATCGTCTGCTAAAGACTCAAAAACTTGTCTCATACCCTCTCGAGAAGCGTCCCAAAGATCGAGGTCTTCGAACAGTAGATTCATTGCCATTGCTGCCTGCTCGGCCAGTGCATAATCCCTAAATGCGCCTCGAGCAGCTGAGTCAACAAGAGAGTGTAGAAGCGTTCTCTGACTTAGCGGTCGACCCTCATCCAACTGCTTCTCTAAATTATCAACGATCCCCTTCAAATCACGGACTACGGCGCTCGTAGCCATTCTCGTTTTTTGAACAGTTCGATTTAGTTGCTTTAAGCGCTCAGTGATCTGATCACCGCTCTCTGGTTCAATACTTGAAGAGATTGGCACCAAAAACCCCAAAGCAGCCAAGTTAATCCTTAAAGCACCGGGATTAACACCATCGATCATAGGGAAGGGTGCCCAACGTTGTTCGGACATGGGGTGGTGGCATGCGTGACAATCGAACAACACCAACTCGGGAACAATGCTCTCTGAAATCACCAGATGCTGCTCGATTAATCCCAACGTTTTACGCGCGGCTTGCAGTTGACCTACCATCCAGATCTCAACAAGCTGTGTCATCCCTTTTCGCTTTTCGTAATCTCCATCTTTTAACCAATGCGGCGGCATCAGTTCCAGAAAAGTTACCAGTTCAAAAGAGAGTCGGGGATGACCAGCTCCCATAATTTGATGGTTCGCTAACTTCGATTGCGTACCGAGATGGCAGGACAGGCACAAACGCGCCATCGCTTTGGTTTCGTGGGACGGGTAGAGACCGGAATGCGGCTTCGAATTTTTTGTTCTAGACACAGCAACGTGCTCATCGATCCACCCCTGCGCGCCACCATGACAGCTCTCACAACCAACGCCATCGCTCAAATCAAATGCCGGTCCACGAAATTCGCTCGAGACATTGTCGGCATGGCAATCCAAGCAGATTTTTGCTTCATGCGCTGAAGCCAACCCCAGGTTTTTCGCAATCGTTTCGGACTCTTTAGAAAAGAGCGTTTGATATGCCACGGCGTGCCGATCATGTCGACTCCAAGTTACGAACTCATTCTGCAAAACAGAGGTCGCCTTTCTCTCTAAAAGAGAACCATGACAAACCGAGGAAGCACAACTTGCGACCCCAAGATGCACTTGACCATCGGATTCTGGAAGGTTCAGGTTGTTCTCGGCAAAGGCCGATACCGACAAAAGCAGGATAACGATTGGCGTGAATATCCCAAATCGCTTTTCTTCAAAATAAGATGTTAATGAAAACAATCGCATTATCAGCGTTGCTCCGCTTTGGTTGGTGCTCCTCTAACTGGCATGGCCCCGGTACCTCGCGTGTCTTCAACAAACCAAGGCTTACCTTCTTCATCAAAGAGCAGACTGTTCATATCTTTTCGAGATAGCGGACCCGCGCCAAGCCGCCCGAAAACTGCAACTTGCCCTCCCGTCTCATCCACCGCTCTGTCTGGCTCTAGAGGCCGAGTCAGGGATATTAACGGCGTCCGCGTGGGCGCGAGGGCAACCAACTTGGGCACAGGTTCTGGGGAAAAACCATAAAACCCAGGCACTGATTTCGGATCGGTGAGCTGCAGCACTTTCAGTCCCTCGATACCGTCTGCAACATAAGCGAACAAAGATGCATTGGTATGCGCGATGGCAACATCCCGCGCATCTCGGATTCCAGCTTCTGGTCCTATTTCCGACCACTGCCTGATTGTCCGTGGGTTCTCTATATCGATGATCGCAAGACCTTTGTCAGCAGCCGCTACATAAAGCCAAGTCCTCGCCGCCGATAGCCCTCTTGCACCCTGCAGAGGAACAAAACTGTCTTTGATCAGTTGCGGCGCGGCCGGGCTTGTTACGTCGATCACCTTGACTCCATCAGCATCGGTCACAAAAAGATAACGGAACTGCAAATGAGAAGCTCTCGGCATCTCCAGTGGCACCCTGGAGACTAGCTTTGGCGTCAGGGGTTCTTCGAGATTAACAATGACTAATCCAGAGTCGGTTAGGATGTAAGCCAAGTATCCGCCCATGGTCACGTGTCGGGCGCCACTTAACACACCGTCCACGTTCCAGGTTAACGCGCGTTTCAGAAAATTATTCCTGGGCTCTCCATCAGACAAGGTGTCAATGTTGACCAGGATCAAGCCTTCCTCTGAATCGGTCATGACCAAATAGTGGTAAATCGGCGACATCGGCTGCTCTTGATTATCGATTCGCATTAGCTTCCCGGTATTGCGTGCAGGCGCGACCGGCTGAGTGGTTACCAGAGAAAGGCACGTTGCATTCTTACTTTTGACCTGCGTGTTATGCCCCCATTTACTCGAGGGTCCGGTGAGTATCCGATCACTAATCCCCTTGTTTGCGATCGAGGCTATATCAAAAACCTGCAGACCACCTCGACCAGTTGCCGCATACAGGTACTCCCCTCGATGTTGAACGCAGCGGGCTTCGTCGCCTATCGCTTCACTAAATGAAGTGGGCAGTTCAAGCGCTCTCGCTTGATGAGCCGAAAACCAATCGGGGTAGGCCTCCTCGTGAAGATATGATCCGATGACAGCCTGAGGCTCATCCCACTCAGTCACTTGAATGGCTTGTACAGATTTGACTCCACCGGCATAGACAAACATGCCCATAAAATCAATGTAGTCGCCGCCAAATCCGAGTGTTTGAGCTAAGATCGCGTTATTGTCTCCCGACGCTGAAAGGTGGCAATCACTGCAGTTACGGGTCTCAGCTTTTCGAACCGTATGAGGAAAGTGCGGATTAATCGCCTGCGATGAATGGCCGCTCGCGGCGATGGGTGGTTGCTGAATATAGATTTTTTCGCGATTGGCGTTAGTCGACGAAAGCACCAAAGCCGAAGTGGAACGGATTGGTGCTATACGACCCCCATTGATTTCGCCGCGGCGACCCAGCATGAAAATCTGATCGCGCGCCACCTGAGGGTTATAGGTTGCGTAGTTCCTCGTCTCACCACCCTCATAGTGATGCCGCTCCGTCTTCCAATTCGCCTCGATAGGGAGGTGACAACCGCCGCAGCTTGTTGTCCAAGAGGTATGACAGCTGTAGCACTCCATCTGATCATCGCGATGTGCTAGTTCACTCAATGGAATATCCGGCCCCCAAGCTTGGCTCTTATGGTTCCTCGACATCAACTTTGCCCGCGCTGCTTTCTCGTTGTATTCAGCATGGCCAGGGTCCACCGAATCCTTCACCAAGCTCAAAGTCCACTCGAGTCCGGGGTTAAGCAAACTCCTTTGAACTAAACGATTGCCAACCCATTCAAAACGAGGCTTGCCATCTGGATTTCTCAACAATGAAAGATCTGTGCTGAGCGCTGAAGCCGCCGGCCCCGAAGTTTTCAAATTTGGGTACGCAGCCGCAGTGCCGTGACAATCCTTGCAATCTATCTCGATCGCGTCAGCAACTTGGGTGTAAAGATGGCCATTACCATGAGAATCTTGAGCGAAGTGACAATCAACACAATGCATACCAACGTCTACATGGACTGACGACATATGCACCGCACGAGAGAATTTGTCTGGATCACTGTGATCAACAATTTGACCCTCCGCGTCGATCAGATTGCCTCTGCGATCTTTCTTAAAGATCGCTCTGAAGTTCCAGCCGTGGCCGTGGTAATCCGCGAACTGGGTATTTTCCATTTCGTCATTTCTATCCCAAACGGTCGCCAAAAAATCAGGATCTGACCAAAGTCCCCTCGGGGCCGCGCCCTCCGGATTCCGCTCATTGACTGCCCTTACCTCTTCATCAGAGGGATAGCGCTGAGCCTCGGGCCACATCTTGTCGGCGTCAGACTCATAGTCCCACATGGTGTAACCAAGATAGCTGTTCAAAAACATGTTGGGCTGGTGCATATGGCACGACATACACTGCGCGGTGGGAATGGCTCTCGAGAACACGTGTTTGATTGGATGCCCCCTCTCCTCCCGATTGATCGTGGGATCCACCGTGGCCGACTGCCCGTGACGACCAAATTTGGCCCATTTCCCGGAATGTCTGGTTTCGCGATCATTGGCATAAACAACATGGCAGGCGCCGCATCCTGATGTACGGTAATCCCCCGGCTGCTCATTTGTGCCCATAAACCACATCAAAGGATCATTTAGACGCGTCTTCGTAATATTGATCAGCGGTACAGAAATTCTTTGACCTGTCCCAGGGCCACGATTTGATTGACGTATGTCGGGCCGTCCGGGTTCTTCCAACCGCTGAATAAGCCCGAGCGAATTGGGAATTCCCACCTCGGGGAATGTATTCAAAATGTTCCGCCCACCGCGTTCAAAAACACGGAAGATGTCCGCGGGTTTCACCGTTTCCCAAGCAGGAAGAGGAGACAATTTGGGTTGGACGCCAAATTCTCGCTGTGCTTTGACTGGATCAGGGAGCCTCGGCCCCTCTAATGCAGCGGGCTCTCCCTCACGGGTGTAAGCTTCTCCCAAAACATAATTTTTGAACGGTAGGATCCCATTGTTATAGGCAGCGCCACCCCAAAGCATGGCGCCTGTGGCCATTATGCTTCGCTTTGCGGCTTGAATCGTCTCTAGGTGGCAGGCACCACAAGCTTCCTCAACGACTCGGTAATCTGAGGGGTTAACGAACCGAACAAACTCAGGACTTTCTTTATTTAGTAGCGTGTAACTGGCAACTGGGTTGGATGAGTGCGGAAAATGCCAGTCATCTGGATAGCGTGGCAAAACGTGCGCAGACTCTAAAGTACGACGATATTGTTCTCCTCCTTTATGACTATCATCACTCGCATAAACTGATGCGTCGCCCCCATGACAATCGGTGCAACCCAGAACCACCCCAGGGTTGTCATGCATAGAGTAGGCATCCGAGTCTCGGTGGCACGACAAGCATCCCTGAGTTTTCTTTTTGGCTTGATCGATTGATTGATGGCTCGGGGCAGGCGGATAAATGGGATAGGTTCTTTCAACTCTTTTAGACGCTTCACTGCCGAGTGCTATCGACCCCCCCAAAGAAAGTTCTAGGCTTTGCGCCATAGTGAGGACCAAAAGCAATAAGCCCAATCGCCTCATCTTGGACGCATAACTTGATTGAAAACGCTTAAAATTTGGCGCAAAGACGGCGCTCCTGGGGCGGTGAGCCGGCTTTCTTGCAGGCCAATTAGTAGGTGAGAACTGCATTGAGTAATACCGAATATGACACTTTCTCATCCCGACCAAACAAATCTTCAAAACCTCGGCCTGGCAAAAGCGCGCTCCCCGAGAACCTGAACACCAAGTTCTGGACAAGCCATGGTCTGGTGGTCAAAGCCAGTGAAAGATCAGTGCCAATCTCTTTTCTGATGGGCGCTTGATTCCTCGCCGCCTGCAAGACGGCTGTATTCTCAAACCATAATTGGTTTGCATTCAAAGTAAGACGTGTTTCTGGGGTCAAGTCAAAATCTATCCCGGCACCTAGCAAGATCGTCCCCGGATTAATGAAGTTTGATTGGCCTTGCTCTTTTGAGGAACGCAGACTGTTAAGCATCCCGTTTCTGCCACTCAAGCTCACCGCACCACCACCAATCAGAGGCACCGGCTGCCTGATCCAAAAACTCGTATCCGCGCCTGCAAAAAGCGGATTTTCAAAAATCGCATCAAACCCTTGCGCCTTCGCGTCATAAGGATCCGGATCGCCTGAAGCATAAAGCGCTGAGAAGCGGTACCGAATCCAGTTATCATCAAAACCCAGTTCGACGGCTCCGAAATACGCGTCGATCTGATCCTCTGAGTCGCGCTTCCGTTCACTGGTTTGATGCCCGATCAGATAATAGACACTCGAAGTAAGATTAACTCGGCCAACGTGTCCATCCGTATTGAAGCCAAAATAGGTCGCATCGTAATTTCGTGCGAAGCGCTCCGCAAAGAGAGACGCAGGGCGAGCGATAAAACCATTGTCATCGAAAACAAAATCGCCGCGCTCTCGATTCCGATTATGGACCACTGTGAACTGGGACGTATGCCCCAGGGCCAGCCAATCTTGCCAATACAGATTGGCTGCAAAGAGGTCATCGCCCCTTAGGTCTAAATCAATTTTATTCAAACCATTGTTGGTGAACTTCTCAAGACGCCGAAACCAAGCCAGGTTGTATTGCATCCGGTTATTGGACCTAGTCCCAAAAAGACGGATGCCCGGTTGCTGATCTTGGAATAAAAACCCTCTGAAGTCCGCTGTAAAGGGCTGCAGACCGATCCTGAGGGAGTCAAAGTCATAACGATCGGAAACATTGCGCAGGTGTTTATCCACGAACAAACCTTGCAAACCTAATTTGGTCTCCGTACGCACGGACTCTCCACGACCTCTCTGGTCTGGAACGATCTTCAAAACACCGATTTCATCGGCGGTCACTCGTTGGATGTTCAAAACCGGAATCACGCGAAATTCCCAATCGGGCGGCTTAAAGGTCGTGTCTCCTTTGTAGATAACAAACTCAGTGAGGAACTGCTGGTTAAGAATTAGGGACTTGGCCTCAGAAACGAGATCTAAAGCGCCCGACTGATTCGTGGTCGCAATCCCCACGGGCAATGGAAAACGCCTGGGCTCAATCAAACTATCTGAAATCGCCGTAACGGAAATAAACCAATCCTCACCCCAAACAGGAAGGTCACCTTTCAGAGGATTATGAGCGGCATAAGGATCGTGGATCTGCTCTCGGTAGCCAAGACTTTGAACAATTCGCCACCTATCAGGCACCGCCACCATCTCTAATCGTTCTTGTCCTGCGGGGAGCAGACCTCTTGAATCACAATTCGTCGAGTCTTTCGACAATTTCGAAGGCTGCGCTTGCCCAGGTCTCTGCAACCGACCGAACTTAGGCGTCTCTGCACAGACCTGATCTACTTTCTTTGGCCGGGCCTTCTCGGCGCCGTAGAATCTCTCCGGCGCGGGCTGAATTAGCGCGATCAGTGCGATGACACTGGCAACACGCCTAGAGGCCATCACAGACGTTGTCCTCATTTGAATCAAGAAACGGCGCTTGGGGACAACTTACGTACCTCAACCTCGGCAGATTGTTGGGAAGATCAATGGTATCTGCACGAATTGCTATCGGCGCATTTTGTATGCGCCCGTCGAGCGCTTCCCCAGCTTTGTGAACAGCCAAAAAGGCTATCATGTCATCTTGATCAACGCCGTCCCCAGAAACACCAATTCCTCCTACCAAGACATCCCCCCTAAAAATGGGCACGCTTCCCGGGAAAATCTGAATTCCATTCGCCAACTGAGGAACCCGGATCCTTTCTAAAAATAACGCCTCTGGGTCAAAACCGGTATTACCGACACAGCCTAGATCAACATCGGCGATACCCCCGTCAAGCGCGACGTGGGCCACATGGTGGATCAAGTCGTTGTAGATCAGGTCAGATTGCAAACCGACCGAGAAAACACTCCATTGCCCACGCGGTTTGGATAAGGGCCCGTTTGGATTGGCCTCGACGCCATCCGGATAATAAGGTCTGGAGAGATTACCTCCAGAGCGATCGGCAAAAGCGGCCACCTCACCTCCGCTTTCTAGCGCATTTGGAAGCCCCAAAAACTGTTGTAGTTCGCGCAAATAGTCATCAAACGAGACCGACAATGCGACCATGGGAGAACTCTCGAGCAATGATGGTACAAGCGAATCAGCAAGCGCCAATTCAACACGCTCTATATCTGCAACTGGCTGCAAGTATTGAGGCTTGGGCAAACTGCGAAGGATATCGGCTGGTGATAGCGCCAAGACCTGGCCGCTGGAGGAAAAGAATGTCGCGGTTCTGGCTTTTTGCAAGGACACGTCAATACCAAAAACGGGACCATCTCGACTCCTGGCAATGCCGAGTATCTGCCCCTGCGTATCTACAATACTAACCGTCACTCGCGCTTGGCTCCCGAACGGCCTCCTGATCTGCGCTCGACTTCGATTGGCAAGCTTCAGTGCCTGAGTTAAAAGCGTGCTTACCTCAGCAGATTGCAGCGCGTTTTCTGGATCTCCACCCGGAGAATCACTTGCAGAGCGGGGAGGAAAACGATTTTGACCATTGCTATCCACCAGAATGAATGCGTCAAGTCCCTCCCCTTCAGCCTGCAAAAAATCCGCCTTTGATGGAATAATCCCTGAGTCAGGTTGGCCGAAGGCAGTGCCTGATCGGACCCCTTGGGCGTCGTAATACCCTGTGACGGCTAACAATCGCCCCTCGCCAGCCTCAATACGTGCTTGAAGAGATTTTGCGGGGGTTGCGCCGCTAAGTAAGTCGCTTTCGCTGACGTCAGCATAGCGGAGCGTTTTACCTCCGGCTGTGATCACATCAGCCCTTCTGTTCTTGGGTGCTTCATACCCAATCGTGCCCGCGAGGGCGATCACCTCATCCAAATCTTGGTCGAATCCACTGATATCCCTGTCCAGGCCGTAGTTGCCATCGCCAATGAAACCCACACCGCCGACCGGCGTACCGTTCTTGTAAAGCGGAAAGCCGCCAGGGTCCGCCGATAGCCCTAGCGGTGATCGCATGGGACCCTGATCAAGCGAGGAACCCCCTGAATATCTCTGCATCAAATCGCTACAAGGTAATTGGCTGAACTGAACGCCGAAAAGAGGGCCCGAGGGTTGATTGGTCTCACCTGGATTAAAGTTCTCTTGAATGATTTGGGACGCTGTTCGGGTTGAGAAGGCATTCCCCTCGGTCGATAAGTAAGCGCCGGTAATGGCTTTGGATATCGCGACCATCGAACTTGGAATGATATTGACCGATTCAAAACCCCCTAAGACTGGCGACCCCGTGCTGTGGGAGGAACTAATTGTGGCAAGCCCTCTGGCGTCCGACATCGAGTAAACCGCGAGCACATTCCCGACTCGATCAACCACGGCGACCGTTCCTGGACGGCCCCTCCTTTCAGCTTCCTCAGCAACACGGCTGATGATTTCTCGGACTTCCTCACTCAACAATCGAGTGGATTGATCCAAGCAAGATCCATCACAGTCTAAGCTGGAAACACCCGTCGATAGGCTGGTGGATGGTGACGAACTGTCTTTCGTAGATCCCGTTTCCCCAATTGAGCCGCCTCCACCGCAGCCAGTTAAAGTGGCCGATAACAGACTAAGGGCGACAATCGCATTCAAGTGCCTCATGACGACTCGATTTGCCCCAAGAAATCCGCCACCAATGACCGATGAACAAAACCCACATGCTCAGATTCATGCTCATCAATTTTTGCAGGGGAAGTTTCGAGGAGAGCGTTAGACCGCATCAATCCGTTTTTTTCGGAATGAAACTGATGACAATCCAGGCACGGGGACACGAGATGGGCTTCGCGGGGCTGGCTTGCATGACAGCTCCGACAACTATCAATGGCTGGCAGCAGAATGTCATCAGCAAGATTGGATTGAGTAGCCGCATGACAGGATTCGCACGTTTCCGAACGGTGGGCCTCGTGATCAAAAATCGCTTTGGGCATCCAAGTCTCGTTAATCTTGATCGATTTAACTGACCAAACCGGCTCGCCCGTTGGGTCATTGTCCCTTTGAACCTGGTGGCACGTTGCACACGTTGTCCGCTCGAAGATTTCTTCAGCCATGACTAGCGCATGGCGTCTCGCGACCACAAGCGCTTCCGAACGAAGGGAGGCCTCGAGCCTGGAAGCCTCTCCAGGTCGCTCTGCTGGGAAGGTTGACCGACCCGCCTCCAAATCCCTGCCGATCAATGTTCGTTTGGCATAAAACTCCTCTAGTATTGGCAGTAACAGTGCAGGTGAGCCATGAGGTAACTGTCGCTCAGGAAATTCAGGATCAAATTCGAGTTGATGACAATCTGCGCAATGGCTTTCCATAGTCACAGGCAACATGCGCTTTCCGCCAACCTCAGATTGATGACAATCCGCGCAATCCAGAACGGTCAAACCTTGTCGACCCTCAACACCAGTCTCGTTCAGGTGAACGTCATGAGGGAACTTGAGGTTCGAGGATGATTTCAAGTCTTTGTGGGTCAAGGCGACCCGATCAATACGCCAATCCCCGGCGGCATCTAGACGGGGCACCGACACCCGAAACTCAGGGTGATCTAATTCAAAATTCTTGACTGAAAGCAGTTTTGGCGGCTCACCCTTTTTACCAATATTCTCTCGGTGACACGCGACGCATCCGCCGTCATCCTCAACAACGAGGAAAGAGGGCTCATTATGTTCAATATGGCATGTGGCACACCGTCTCTGCTCGAGCTGTGAGGCCGGGAACTCCAGGACATTGACGTGATGGGCGGTCTGCGCATGACAAGATAAGCAAGAACTATCCGGGACGGCCTCGAAAGCAGCCTGATGACAAGCCCCACAATCGTCCCCCAACAAACGATGCGCGTTGTGAAGAGGTCCTGTTGACCAAACGATATCACTAGGGACTAGGGGATACTGCTCAACAATCTCTTTAACCTCGTGGTTAAAACCAGAGAGAAATGGAACGATCAACCCGCCCATCAACACACTCACCACACCGATCCATGACAGCAATCTCTTATGAAATTTCCCCTGCTCGAGCGTTTGACGAACTTTCTTCTGCCCTGTCGCAATCGCGGAAGTCACACTTTCGGTTCTAACCTCTAGGGCTGCATCGTAGCCCTCGGGTCCCTCCACCAAAGCGATCTGACATCCGCCTGCGTGGATCAGATCTCCCAAGCTGAGCGTTTTGGCCTGTATTGGCGCGTTATTGATAAAGACTTTTGCTTTCCCCACAACGCGCAATTTCAGTGCTTGGTCTTCTAACCTAAATTCAAGGCACTGCTGCGGAAGGTTCGCGTACTTGATCTGAATATCTTGATCTGTCGCACTACCGACTCGAAGAATTGGACCGACAAAGTTGAACGTCTCAAAACTTTGGCTTCGATCAGACCATTGCTGGATAAGCAATCTCATTCAATTCACCAATAAACAAAGACTGACACAATGTGCGCTAACAACGCTGCCAATGTCGTTAACGCAAGCGGCACGTGAATCACTAGCCAGCCCCGAAGCAACGAGACCAACTGAATATCTCGCCTAAGACGACTGAGGAAGCGCGCTCGACGCCCAATCAGGCTGGAAAGCATCTGGAGGCGCTCTTTCTCCGTTGGGTCATGAGCAAGACCCGCGCGATCAATGAGATAGATGACAAGCGCCTTCATATCCTGATTTGGCATGATGCCCAATCCGGGCAGTAATATCCTCGACCGATCTTTAGCCAGGAGTTGATCGAAAAAGGTCTGACCAATGAATGTCCTCTCAAGCGCGCCTTCAATCACTCTCTGGACCTGCGGATCCAAAGAGGAAATCGATCGCAGGACTTTTCTGTCGACTTCCGCCAATTCATCAAACAATTCTGACCGTGTTTTGCCACCACTGTTTTCATTGATGGCTGAAGGATAACGGAGATAACCCCAAACCCCGTAAATACCACTTGCGCAAACAATCATCATCAAGGCGTAAGCAAACGTATGGATGTTAAAACCGAACTGAAACCCTGTATGCAGGGTGGCAATGACAATAAGCGCTGCACCCAAATACACATGAGCACTGGTCCAGCCCTTGAGCGTGCCAAGCGTGGATCGATAATCGCGCTTCCTTCGCCCCAACCACGTCAACCAGACCATTAATAAAGCTCCGAAGGTGCCACTTGTGTAACCATAGGGCGAGCCGCCATTCGGGGGCACCGCCAAGTCTTGCCCGACGTAGCCCAAGACCGAGAGCAACACGATGCCAGTGGCTATCCAAACCCATCGGCCTGACCGGTAATTAAGGAACGACTCAAACAATTCGAAGGCTCCAAGAATTTCCTGATTTAAGCCTCATCTTGATCTCACTTCGCCCGCTCCGAGACGATCTCAATGAATTGTTCTGGATTAATTCGATTAGCAGCACCCGTTGGACAGGCACGCACGCATGCGGGTCCTCCACTCAAGTCTTTACACATATCGCACTTTACTGCTTGCTTGATGGGATCTTTGGATTGACCAACGGTCTCTGTATTTTTGACTGCGCTTGGTGTCGAACCCTCAAAACCGAAAAGCAGCCAGGACCAAAAACTTTTCTTGGCCTGGTTAGGATAAGCCATTTGGATCACGTCGTAAGGACAATTACGCTCACAATTACCGCAACCAATGCAGTTCGCACCAATATATACCTCGCCCCCAGGCGCTCTCTGGATCGCGTCTGGCGGGCAGTCTTTCATGCAATGGGGGTCTTCACAGTGCCGACAGGACGTCGGCACGTGAACCTCGGCAAAAATCGTACCGCCTTGACGATTAAGTCGCGAAGTTCCGTCGTGCGATTCGGCGCAAGCCGTTTCACAATTATCACAATTTACGCACAGGCTTTTGTCGATCAAGAGGACATCTGTGGCTTCTCCGAGGCCCTGCTTCAATAGAAAATCCAAGACGCTTCCAGCTTCTTCATCCGCGATGGATTCTGCGTTCTGACGTAATCGACCCGAAATCTCATCCGATATCGATTTTCGCAACTCCGGATTGAGATCCAACAATTCCTCAAAAGTCTTTGAATCTAGGGAGATCGTCTGGGTTTTGACCGTCGCCCTTACGGTAGCGGTTCTACGGTGACCGCCCAGCAATCCCATCTCTCCAACGTATTTTCCGGCCGAAACGTAAGCCATTGGAATTTCTCGACCATCGAAGGACTTCATGACGCTCACGGATCCTGAACGAATCAAGTGCAGGGAATCGGCCTCCTCGCCCTCAAGGAAAATCGCTTCCCCTGGCCGAAAATCATTGATCACTGCCTTTGATGCAATGGAACTTAATTCAGTCAGAGCAGCGTTTGGAGCGAACCTTGCCTGAACGGCACGCAAAATAAAGGTCTCATCTAACACTCGCTTCGCCGACTCGACCGAGTTAAGGAGCTTATTAATGGTCTTTCTGGGCGTCTCAATCAAAATGCACGAAGCCCCCGCGATCACTGTAGCGGATCGCCGTCGACCCGATAGCAAGCTCAACTCACCAAAAAAGTTACCTTGACTGGAGGTGACCGACGTTTGCTCACTAATCTGAATCGAGACTTCGCCTTCATAAATGGTGAAGAAACTGTTGGTGTAATCATCCTTGGCAAAAATGACTTGTCCTTCCTGGGGGGTATGGATGGTTGAATCGAGCAATAACTCTCTGAACATGAGTTGATTAATTGGCTCAAACAGAGGGATTCTTGCCTGCATGTTGGACAGGAGTTCATCCACAGTAGCGCCACGGCTAATCAGCGCAAATTTTTCTTCAAGCAGACCGTGGTCTGCAGGCATGATTTCTCGGCCCAACGCATATTCAACGACCTCAAGCCCCTGGTTCATCGCTTGCTTGATGAGCGGATATCCAGCCAAGGCACCGATTATGTAAAGACCAGACACTGAGCTTTCGTACTGGGCGGATAGCTTAGGCAAGCTGGCTGGGTCCGTGCTCGGAAACTGAACACCAAATGATTCAACCAGGACCCTAGGTGGGGTTGCTCCAAGACGTGCGATGACTCGATGCAGCTTGAGTGTTAGATCACCTTCCGCACAGGACAACGTCACTTCGTTCAGCGCCTCGCCGGTGCCCGCCTGGAGACTGACTGGCGCTGAATTGTACAAGCACTGGAGCTGACCCGAATCAATTGCGTCAGTGATGAGCGCCACATTTCCATCCTTGGCCCGTGAAAACTCATCTCGGCGATTCACGATCGTAACTTCGTTCCGGTCAGCTAACGCTATCGCATTCTCTATGGCTGCATCACCCGCACCCACAACGAGGATTCTTTCGTCATCAATGAGGGCGGGATCATCCAACTGATAGCTCACGAATTCGGCATCGTCTCCGGCTATTCCTAATTTCCTCAAGTTGCCCTGAAGTCCGATAGCCAAAATGACAATTTCAGCTTCAATTTTCACGCCATCGCTGAGTTCGATGGAGAAATCCCCTCTGCTACCTTTGATTCCTACCACCTCGCTCTTGAAACGAACATTGACTTCGTTACCGGCGATGCCCTCCGCCCAAAGGTCCAAAACAGTTTCCCTCGGACCCTGACCAAACTCTAGATCACTCCTTAAAGGAAGGATTCCCGGCTCAGCCATGACATGCTTGCCTTTTTGATACTTCTGGATGGTGTCTGCAATCGCAGAGGACTTTTCCAAGAGTACGTGAGAGCAACCGAGTTTAGCCGCATGCGCCGCGGCGCTAAGCCCGCCAGGGCCGCCACCAATTACTGCAATCTGATACTTTTTATCCGTCAAAGCTACTGGTCCCTCCTGAGGCCAACATCATGTCTGGCCTACGAAGATTCATCAACCCACAATCTCCCATATGCAATCGTATGAGAACCGGCAATGAATTAAGAGTCGAATGGCAAAAAAGGGCCCTATTCGTCCGGACAGTGCTATCAAAGCAAAAACCGGCTCGGGGTTTAGCTTCGCAACACGTTAGGGAGATTCATTAGCCTCGGGCAAAGCTTCTCGGTGACAACGATGTTTGCTCCGACAGAGCCGTCCTAAGACGCGCGTTTGCCTGATAATTCCAAGCTAGCGCGACATGGACCGTTTTAATTGGATCAGAGCGAGCAAACGGTATGATAGGCGCTCATACACCGCGCGATACATGAAATCTCGTCCTCCAAACGCCCTAGAAGGATAGCGCTATGAGTAATTCAGCCTCTGCCCGGCTTAACCCCCAGTATCATGTCGCAAAACCCAGATTTTTAGACCGACTCACGTTTAATTTCGAGCAGCGGAAAAATATTCAGCAGGCCATGCAGGCGCGTTATGAAAAATATGGCGCCGTCGTTCGAAGTGGTTTCCTAGGGTTTCAGCTCACGCAGCTGTTCGGCCCTGAGTGGAACCAAGTGGTGTACCAAAATCGAGACGGGCTTTTCTCGAGCGAGGAAGGCTGGGAGTTTGTGCTCAAACGCATCTTCCCGGGCTCCATTATGGCCATGGATGGCGCGGATCACCTGTATCAGCGTCGGATCATGTCGCAGGCATTCAAGAAGCCAAAACTGGTGGCTTACCTCGACTACATGAACCCAGCGGTCGATGCAGGCCTCAGCCATTGGCTCAGAGACGCGTCCTCGAGCGCTAACCCATTTCACGTTTTTCCCAGCGTGAAGTCCCTCACTCTGAAATTAGCGACGCGAGTCTTCATGGGTATCGATCTGGATGAAAACGCTAACAAGATGAATCAGGCTTTCATTGATGCCGTGGAAGCCTCCATGGCGCC
>Ga0181572_10001671_pt1 | contig 16176 bp, 13 predicted proteins | sample 101ome_26_FD_133004 | JGI IMG/M metagenome (GOLD analysis project Ga0181572, IMG submission 133004) | Coastal salt marsh microbial communities from the Groves Creek Marsh, Skidaway Island, Georgia - 101408AT metaG (megahit assembly) | ecosystem: Environmental > Aquatic > Marine > Intertidal... | reverse complement strand
CAGAAGTATTTTTTTATTACTTTGTTTAACCAATTTATATGAAATTATTAAAAAAAATGGAAGTAAGAAATAGATTTGTTCCTCAACTCCCAGACTCCATGTATGAATCAAATGCATTAATTCAGTTTTAGGATTAAAGTAGTCAATATTTCTCCAAAAGAAAAAATTAGGTATAAAAAGTAAAGTACTTAAAGAACTTCTTGAAAAAAATAAATTATCAATTGGATGCTTGATAAATACTGACAAAGCTGAAGTGATTGCAAGAATAAAATACAACAAGGGTAAAATTCTTCTTACTCTTTTTATAAAAAAATGTTTAATTGAAAACTTATCAATAATCAAACTTTCAACTATTTTTTTTATAATTAAATAACCAGAAATAACAAAAAAAATATCAACACCTATATAACCCCCCTGAAAACCTGGGATTGATAAGTGATAAAGAACCACTAATAATACAGCAATTCCTCTTAATGCTTGAATGTCGTTTCTGAAGTTCTGATTATTTTTGTTTATAATTTTAAAAATCATTATTATTTTTCATAATAAATTCAGCAAATTTGAAATCAACAATATCATCAATGTCTATTGAATTTATTTTAGGAGTTTCTATAAAAAGAGATTTATTTCTTATTACTGTATTATCGTCAGCCAATAAATACTTGTACCTCCATATGAAAAAACTTCCATTTAAATAAAAATTATTTGATAATTTATTTCTTCCAGTAATTGGTTTAGTTGGTTTTTTAAGTAGTTTTAAATAATTATTATTTGTTGTTACCAAATTATATTCAGGATGAATGTCTGAACTAGAAATAGATATTACATTCTCACTATCAATATGTTCATTCAATTTTTCTATTGCTTCGTGTATGCTTTCATCTTTTCTTAATGGACTTGTTGGTTGAATATCTGCAATGATTTCAGACTTTAATTCTAGATCATTAATTGCATGTCTTATCACTGGCAATTTAGGTGTGTCATCTGTAGATAGGTTTTGTGGTCTTTTAACTATCTCAACATCTTTATAAGAACGACCTATTGAGAGTATATCTGTTGAATCGCTTGAAACAACTGTTCTGTCAAAACATCTAAGCGACTGCTCAATTGTATAACAAATTAGGGGCTTTCCTAATAGTGGCTTGATATTTTTATTTGGCAACCCCTTTGAACCACCTCTAGCAGAGATAACGGAAATTGAATTTTTACTCATCATTACTCATAATAGACAATATTGTTTCTAAAGAACTTAAACCTCTTTCTCCACTTTTTTCAGGATGAAATTGACATCCGAAATAATTTCCTATTTCGTTGTGCTCTTCAGAAATTGCAATAGGTATTATTTTGTTTTCTAAAATAATTTCGTCTAGGCCTTGGTTGTAATATTCATTTGTGAGCCTTATCTTTCTTAAACCTTCTAGATTTATTCCTTTAATCAGAAATTCATTTTTTATATCTAGTCTTTCAATAATTCTCATATAATAAACTTTAATATTATAAAACTATGAAACCTTTAGAGAATTTAGAAAATTTAGTAATTGATAAAAATCTACCTTTAAATCAAGTATTGATAAAAATTAATGATGGAAAAGAAAGAGTTTTGTTTGTTTTAGATGGCTCAAAACTTATAGGCATCATAACTGACGGTGATATTCGAAGAGAAATAATTTTGAATGGATTTGAATCAAATTCTCCAGCAAATAAATTTATGAATAAAAAACCAATATTTGCAAATTTAACAGAAAATGATTTTTCAAAATATTTCAACTCACACGACATTGAACATTTACCAGTAGTTGATAAAAATTTAAATCTTATTAAAGCTTACAGATCTACCGGAAATAATATCAACCTCTATCTATCTGATTATATTGTGTTAATTATTGCTGGAGGTCTGGGAACAAGAATGGGAGTAAAATATAAAAACACCCCTAAATGTTTGTTGGAAATTAATAATGTCACAATCTTGGAGCGAATTTTAATTCAAGCATGTCGTTTAAATCCTGCAAAAATAATAATTTCCGTAAACCACGAATATCAAAAATTAATAGAATTTGTTAAAAACTCAAAATTTAACGATGTAGTTGATTTCTTTATTGAAGAAGAACCACTTGGAACCGCTGGCTCATTGATAGAAATTTCAAATGCGAACAAGGAAAAGAACATTCTTAGCTTTAATTCAGATATAATTTTTAATTTAGACTTTAATAAACTAATTAATTACACAAGCTCCTCTTCCAAAACTTTAACAGTTTGTACTGCTGAGTATGAAGTAGAAATCCCTTATGGGGTTTTAGAAAAAAATATAATTTTAGATAATGATTTTACAATTATTGAAAAGCCTAGGGTTAAGTACAATGTTGTAGCAGGAATTTATCATCTTAAAAAAAATTCTCTTAATTCACTTGAAACTAAAAGAATAAATATGGACGAATTAATTAGAAAAATTAGCGAAGACAGCGGTCTAGTAGATTATTTTAATATTGGAAATAATTGGATGGATATAGGAAATGAAAAGCAACTAAAACTTGCAAATAAATTTATAGATTATTAGAAATTGTATTAATTTTTTCCCACTGATTGTTTTTATTTGTTTTCCAAAATAGTGGATTTCTAAATGAATCTACTATTTCCCAAAACTTTTCTTCACTTATACTTAAGTAATTCAAAATTTCTTGAAAATATTCTTTTTTGAAACTCATCATCATATTTTTGTCCTAAAGCAATACCTTCTTCTCTGGTAATTTTATTGATTCATTAATTTCATGAAAAACACATTCTGAACAAATACCATTTTAAAAGCAATGTAGGGTTTTAAGTCATTTTGTTTACTTTTAAACTCTATAACGATACTAAGTCTGTAATTTGATATTATGCACTTTTTGCAATAAATTAACTCCTGCGTCATTTATTATTTAACTAGTATAAATATAATTAAGTTTATTAAATTTATGAAAATATCAAATAACATAGAAATTTCAGATAAAAATCCTCCTTTTATAATCGCAGAAGTAAACATACCAAAAGATTCTCAGACAGATTTTTCTTCTTTGGATTAAAAATGAGCTTTGACGAAGAAAGAGATTTTTTAGCTACTCAAAGAAGTACTCTTATAACTCAATATGATTTTGATAAAAATTTTGATGAAATTAATAATTCTTTTTATAGAAAAAAAATTTTAGTTATAGGTGGAGCTGGGTCTATTGGATCATCTTTTATTTATGAAGTTTTTAGCTTTTCACCCGATGAACTTCATATAGTTGACATAAACGAAAATGGTTTAACAAATTTAGTTAGAAATTTAAGGAGTAAAAATTCCAAAATTTCAAACACAAAGCTAAAAACTTCACCTCTTGATTTTGGTTCTAAAATATTTGAATTATTCACTAAAGAAAATGGACCATACGATTATGTATTCAATTTTGCAGCGATAAAGCACGTTAGGTCAGAAAAAGACGTATATTCCTTGTTTCAAATGTTTGATACAAACGTAATTAAGCATTCAAATCTTTTAAATTTCTTAGATAGTAATCAATTAACTAAAAACTATTTTTCAGTTTCAACTGACAAAGCTGCTAATCCTGTCAGTTTGATGGGTGCTTCAAAAAAGATAATGGAACTCATACTAAATGGTGAACATTATGATTCAAAAATAAATATCAACACATCAACTACTAGATTTGCAAATGTTGCCTTTTCAAATGGAAGCTTGTTACAATCTTTTACAACACGGTTTCTAAAAAAAGAGCCATTAGTTTCACCTAAAAATATAAAAAGATATTTTGTATCACATAAAGAAGCTGCACAAATTTGTATTTTATCTGGCGCTTTATTGTCTAATGGTCAAATTCTAATTCCAAAAATTTTAAATAGTTTTAAAATTTATCCAATTGAAGATGTTGCAACTAATTTCGTTTTAAATAAAGGCTTTACCCCAATAAAGTTAAAAAATAAAAATGAAGCTTACAAGGTTTTAAATAAAAATAATAATGAATATCCTATAGTTATTACCGAACCAGATACCTCAGGTGAAAAAGACTATGAAGAATTTATTGGTAAAAATGAAAAATTAATTTCATCAAATTTTAAAAATTTTGATGTTGTAAATAACGAGATATCAAAAATAAATGAATTAAAAAACTTTATAAATGACCTTAATTCAACATTAAACGGTGATCTAGAGGTTTCTAAAGCAGATCTAATTGAAAAGGTTAAAAATTTAGTTAATAATTTTAATCATATAGATACTGGTAAAAATTTAGATAATAGAATGTAGTAGTGAAAAATATATCTGTTTTTAAAGGTAGTAGGGCTAAATTTGGTTTACAACTTCTATTTTTAAATGAACTTAAAGCTAATAATTCAATAAAATTAAGTTTGATTATTGGAGCTAGTCATGTTTATCCAAATTTTGGATTAACTATAAATGAAATAAAAAAAAATAGTTTTGACCCAGAACATATTGCAGATTTCTCTCATCAAAAAGATTCTTTAAACTCAAATCTACTAACTATAGCTAGGGGGATTGAGTTTGTATCAAAAGAATTACAAAAAATAAATCCGGACCTATTAATAAAATCTTTTAATGATTAAAAAACTAAACTCAATTAAAGGACAAATTGGAATCTATACTTTCTTAGATTTTTCTCCTAAATTTGTTAGCTTTATCACATTGCCTCTTTTCTTAAGAATTATTCTTCCAAAATATTGGGGGCAAATAGCTATTTTGTTGATTATACAACAAATTTATGTAGTTTTAATCAGACACGGTACATCTGCAGAGCTGCTAATTATTCCGGAAGAAGTTAGAAATAATTTAAGATACCATTTAAAAATTTTTGCAGAAATGATTACTATTTCTGTTTTTTTATTAGTCTTTCAAAATTTTTTGTTCAAAACTAATTTTTTTAATTTTGAATATAAGATTAATTCATTAAATTGGGTTCTGCTATCTGCTCTTTTCATAACAATGGGTAGACATATAAGAATTACATTAAATTTACAAAATAAAATGACGCCTTTTGTTATTCTTTCAATTCTAAATTTAATTTTTGTACCAAGTTTTCAAGTGATTTATGTTCTTAGAGAAATTTTTAAAGTAGGCTTTTCAAGCTCGGGGACTGTTAGTGCATACATGGTAGGTTATTGTTTAGGTTTATTAATAAGTTTTTTTCCATACGTCCCTTCATTTTTATTAAGTTTAAATAACGAAAAATATAAAAAAGAAAAGAGATATAACAATTTAAAAACTGCTATTTTCTTTCAAAGCATATTTATATTTCTTGTGTCATTTCAAGATAGATTTTTAATTGAATTTTATTTGGAAAGTACTGATGTTGCAATTTACTCTGCATACGACTCTATTGCTAGGCTAGCTAAATTATTACCACAAGGTTTGATAACTTTTACTACAATTTCTTTTTTTGGAAATAAAAAAAGTAACTTTTATGAAAACAACTTTTTCGATACATTAAAAATTTCTTCATATATTGTATTAATTATCTGTTTGTCAAAATACGTCTTCCTAGACTTTTTGTTTCCTGAAATATATACTCAAAATAAGATAATTCTCACATTGCTGACAGTTTCAAGCTGGATCTGGGCAGTTACTAACTTAATTTTTATAAACTTAATTAGTAAGAAAAAAAACTCTGTTTTTATAATTTCATCTTCAACTGCTTTCATATTGAATTTAATTTTAAATATTTATCTAATTCCAATCTATGGGATTTTAGGAAGTGCTATATCAACTTTTATAGCTATAACCGTAATGTCAGGTATATATCTTTATAATTTTGATAAAGTCAATGAATACTTTTTGAATTTAAAATTCTTTAAAGATATATTTTTACCTGTAGCTTTAATGATAGCTCTAGATTTATTTATTAATAGCCAAATAATTTTATTTGTTTCTATTATTTTTTTAATTGTATATTTATACAGTTTTGTAAAGCTGTTTAAAAAGATTACCGACTTTGAATTATAAGTTTAAATTAATTTGTCAAGATTGCTTTTCAATTTAGAGAAAATGTTTTAAAACTTAAATTAATATTTGAATTTATTGATAGCAAAAGCTACTTAACACTTATTGATGACTTCAAAGTAACAGATAAATTTTAAAGACAATTGTAAATTTTATTTGCAGACTCTAAACCAATGTAGGCAATGTATTTTTTTGCTATATCTTTTTGTACTTTATTAATAGCTTCTTTATTAATTATTATTGAGTTTAAGTCATCAGAAAACAATTTTTTGTAATTAGTTTTGATACTATCGTTTAAAAATTTAAGATTGGAGTCTTCATCAATAAAATAAGATGGGATTCCATAAAATATACTTTCAAAGTTAGCTGTAGATTGGTTCGAAATTACAATATCTGCAAAATTAATTATTTCTTTCATATCAAAATATTTTATTTTTAAATTTGGAAATTCTTTTTTTAAGCTTTCTACAGATTGACCTCTTGGATGAGGCTTAATAATTATATTAAATTGATTTTCATCCAGTTTATTTAAATATTGAAGGTGCTTTTTTTCAATTAACTCTTCTCTTTCCAGTTTTTCATACTTATAAGAAGAACACAAATAAACAATACATGAGTTGTTATCAAATGAATTTTTTATTTTTTTTATTCTTGGAGAACCAACTACTACTATATTGTCTGGTTCAATTGAGTTGTTTATAAGAATTTCTTTATAAAACTTTCCATGAACTAAATACTTAATTTTATTGCTTTGGCTAAACAAGTGCTTTCTGTAGGTTATTATCTTATCAGGTAATTTGGTGTTCAAGTTCTGAATATTTTTGAACTGGTATTGAAATCCACTTTGAAGGATAAAAACTTTCTTTTCATGCTTTAAACTAAGTCCAATATAAATATCTCTAATAAAACCACCTGGGCAAACAACAACACTGTCATAAGATTTAATTTTATTATTAATTATTGGTTGAAGGATTATTGATGCAACAAATTTCAAAAACTTATTCTTACATTCAACACCAATTATCTTAAGTAAAAAATTTTCTGGTAAATAATCTAAATCAATTTTTTTCGTTTTAAAATTATTTACCAAATGTGTATATATTTCTTTTGCTTGTTCATGTTTTGCAACAAATAATACTTGTTTACTTGAAAACTCATTCATCGATCAAACTAATCCAGTTCTTATAAATTACTTCTTCACTCAAATGCTTGGATACATAATCAAATGCATTTTCTAAATAAACTTCTGTCTCTTTATTGGACAAAGATAAAAATTTGTCGATTCCTCGAGAAATATCTAAATAACCATAACCATCTACAATAATTCCTTTATTTGGATGTAAAATTTCAACTGAATCTCCCACATCAGTAGATATACAAAAAGTTTTAGATTTCATTGACTCAATCAAAACATTTGGAAATCCTTCATGTGTTGATGGTAATATTAAACAACTATATTTTGACAATTCGTCAGGGATATCTGTATTGAGCCCATTTAATTTGATAAATTTTGACAAATTATTTTTATTTATAAAACTATTCAAAACTTTATAATCAGGACCCTTCCCGTATATATCTAAAAATATTTTGTTACCTTTTGTATGTTGATGATGTATGGCTTTCAAAAGTTCAGGGGTATTTTTTAATTCATCTAGTCTTCCTAGATAAATAAATTTATTGTTTTTATTTTTAACATTAATAGGATTATTAGTAGGTGAGTTAAAAATTACTCTTTGATTAAACTTTTTCTTTAAATTAAAATTTTTTAAACCAGCATTACTATTGAATACAATTTTTGAGTTTGAATCAATAACAAAATTTTTGAAAACTAGAGTTCGAAATATATTTTTTCTTGAACTTCTTTTGCTAAGTCTATCATTTCTAACACATATTATGTGATCTATTTTCTTTTTAGATAGAATTTTAATTATCTTTCCTAAAAGATTTGAGTGATATAAAAAAGTAAATACAGTTGTAATTTCTTCTTCTTTTATTAAATTAATAAGCCTAAAACTTCCAAAACATACATAATAAATTTTAGATAAAATATTAGAAGCTCTATTTAGTTTAAAATTTTTAAAAATAATTTTTTCGTTTAAAGTTTGTTGCAAAACTCCTGAACTTTTTAATGAAAAAAAATAAACAACATACTTTTTGGATAAATTATTAGCTAACCAAATAGATTGCCTTTCGGCTCCACCCATGTTTAAAGATGTTGAAATAATTAATATCTTGTCCATATTTTTTAAGTTTAATTTTTAATTTTTTGAATAAAATTGATTTATGAAAAAAATAGTAAAAAATTTTTACAAATTTATTCCATTTTTTTTATTACTTGGTCCCATATATCCTGATTTAAAATTAGATGGCTTTCCGTTTGATAATAAAATTGAAGTTATTTTATTTACATGTTTTATCTTTATTGGATTTAATAGAGGTAAAAATATTTCAAATAAAAATACAACTATTATGACTATGTTTTTATTAATTTCTATATCTATTAGCTATCTTACATCCCTAAATAGGTTTGATGCCTGCTATAAAACAAAAAATACTCCTACATCAAATTTTGAAATGTCATTTAATACTCAAGAAAACTGTCAGTTCAGCTACAGAAACCCTCTTGATAAAAAAATAACTAGATACGATTATGTATTAGATTTTAATAATAATCCTACAACTGCACAGGGAATTGACCTTACTAATTGGGATTTATACTTTTTTAACCAAACAGGTTTTAATTTTTATGACAAATCATTTTATGGTGGGCAAAATGACCTAAATATTGATATGCACTGGGTAAAAAGAAATAATAAATACGAGAGGGTTAGCTATAACTTTTTACAGCAAAATAATTCAGTAGAGCTATACGATTATGGTTTTAAAAATATTGTTCAAGCAATTGAGCCATCAAGAAAATGGTTATCATTTGAAGTTTCATGGATTTCAAAAAGCAAATTATCCGAGCAAAATATTTTCGTTTCCTATGTTGGAGAAGGAAGTGTAAGAGTTGACAATAAGATTATCACATTGCCTTCTTCTTATTCAAAGGTAAACACTTTAGAAATCAATATTCCTGAAAACAGCACCATGGAGATAGACTTTTTTTATAGATATAATGCCGGAATAAATAGTTTTCCAAATATTCCATACGCTTCATTTGTAATATATGATGAAAATTTAGAACCAGTTAATCCATTAAGGTCACCTTATGAAAAAATGTTAGAGATAATAAATTTAGCTATTCTTTTAATTATTTTCTTAAGTATATTTTTAAAAGTTGATTTAGAAAAAAATATTTTAATTTCTAATTTTTTACTAATTTTGATTACCCTTTTAGTAATTGAGATTATTCCAAATTCTCTTACTGATTATATAGAGATAGGTTTAATTATTTTATGTATCTACTTTATTATTCATAAAAATATCAAAAATGTTAACTATTATTTTGGACCAATTTTATCTTTATCAATATTATCAGTTAAAAATTTAAATATTTTCAACAATGTACAGTATGCAGTTGGTGGTTCAGATCCTTTAAAATACGAAAGTTGGTCACAACAAATAGTTTACTTTTCTTCACTTCAAGGTGGTGAAGATATATTTTTGTACCAACCTGGTTATAGATATTTATTAAGCATTTTACATTTAATTTTTGGAGATAGTCATGTTTCTATTGTTTTATTCTCAAGAACAGTTTTAATCACACTACTTTTATTATTTTTTATTAAGATTTCAGAAAAAACAAATTCTCTTAAACTATTCTTATCATTTAATTTTTTAATACTCTACATATTTCTTTCAACGTATAGTTCTAAATTGAATCTTTTTACATCTTTAAGTGAGTGGCCTACATGGATTTTAGGTGTTGCAATTTCAATCTTGATATTAAAAAACAAGTATACATTAATTGATTCAACGATAATTTCTATCTTACTTGGTCTCTGTTTCTTAATAAGAGAAAATCAATTACCAGGTTTACTAATTTTATCAATTATATTTATTATTCGTTATAACAGTATCAAACTAATAATCCGTCATGTAACAATATTTTCAATTTTTCTCATTACTCCCTTTTTACATAATTTTGTATATGGTGGAAAATTTGTTTTGGAAAGAAACATATTTAGAAGTGATGTGTTCTATTTATCACCAATAGATTTATTATTAAATTTTACTGAATCAAAAGATTGGTTATTTTTTCAACTAAATTTTTTACTATCAAATCCATTAAATGAAAATGTAGTAATAATGGCAGGAAAAATTTTTCCTTTAGCAATTTTAATTATGATATCAACATGGCTGCTAGTTGTTTTTATCTATTTATTAAAAAATAAATTAAGCAACTTAGAGGGAATGCTATTTATTCTTTTACCATTAAGTTTTTTGACACCACATATTTTTTATCAAGTTCATACGTATTTTCCTAGACACATAATTCAGGGATATTTATTTTTATCAGTATCAACAATTTTATTAGCAATTAAAAGTAGTAAAAATGAATTACAAACAAATTCAATTTAACTTATCAGCAAGAATTTCTCATTACATCATTAAAGAATTTTCTGATTGTAATTTATTTTGATTACTTATTTGATAAGTGAAAATTATGTTTTATTTATCAAAAACCATATAATCTTTATTTTGAAAAACTAACTTGTATCCATCCTCTGTTTTACATGATTGATTTTTGTAACAAATAATAATTGTGTTTTCTAATAGATTACCATCCAAAATATATGCGTCTTTTCTTGTAAATAGTCTGAAAGGTCGTGGAGAATGAAAGCTAAATATAGAATTATCATCAAAACTTTCAGTGAATTCAAAAAGCTCTATTGAAGAAAGTTCATGGGGTCCTCTTTGTAAATCACTATTTAAAATACTATATGTATTTTGTAATAGAAAAAATAAGAAGAAAATTGGAAATAAATAAATAAATAAGTGAGTTTTTAATTTCTTATTTAAAAAATACTCATTGATTGCTAATAACGTAATAAATAAAATTGGAATTAAATATCTTGCAAAATAATCTGCTTCAACGACAAGAAAATGAAAAAGTAAAAAGAAAATTATCATATGTGAATATTTGTTTCTTAAATAAATTAGAAATAATATATATAAAATTCCTATTAAAGGATTTATAAAATTTGAAAATCCAACAATTACTAACCCTAACTCTTCTAAAAAAAAGAACGCTCTATCAAAAGTTAAGTCGAAAAAATTACCAATAAATCTTGTTATTAAACCCTCTTTTGCTCCTGAAGTATTGATTTGAGAATAGTCTCCAAATATCTGCATTGAGAAAAGTGTTTTTGAAATTAGTTGAGATACCAAAAGTGTTAAGCTAAAAAATAAAATATCTTTAATTTTTTGCTTAGACGAATAAATAATTTCGATTGTAATAAAAATTAAAAAAGTCGGCTTAATAAGGCAACACATTATAAACGATAAATTTTTATAAAAATAATTTTTCGAACCTATACCTAAAATGAAAAAAAGTATAGCTGGTATCTCTCCAAGAACATCTGTGTACTGATCCGTAATAGAAGGGTGAATTGCCCACATTAAAATAAAAAAATAAAAATTCTTCAAAACTGAATTTCTTAATAAAAGAGCGCTTATTAGAACAGAAAATGGTATTAGTAATTTAATTAAATAAATTTGATAATTTGTAAAGATAGATGTAATTCCAATAAGCAACGGGAGTCCTATTGGTGCATATATTGCATATCTAGGGTTAATTGATAGTTGCTTCAAGAAATTTTGTTTTTCGATAAATGATTGGCTTGAATTACCAAACATGGCTTCACTTTGCAATATATATCCTCCATAATCTCCTCCCCAAGAAATAATGGAAGCAAAAGGAGAATAAGTTAAAAATACTAGAAAAAATATAACGGGAGAAAAATTTCTTTCAAAAAAGTTATTAACTTTTATTAATAAAAAATGTAAACTTTTTTTAATTTTCATTACTAGCTATCCAGCCTGTAAGTATTTAAATAAATTCCATCAGGGTATTGGCTCGAACTAAGTAATGTATAACCTTTTAAAATAATTGCTTCTTCGATATCTTTGTAGATGCCGTATGATTCTAGAGCAATTCCTAAAATAATTATTTCTGAATTATTGTATATAGAAGAATATTTCTCAATTACTTGTTGATTAACTATGTCCTTGCTTCCAATTACAAAATATTCAATATCGGGTTTTAATATCTTGCAATTATTTACAGAAAGAGTTTTTGAACCAAAAACTGTACGACCATAGTATTCAAAGCTTGGAAATTGTTCCTTTGCAATGACAATGCTTACTTCTCTATCCATAGATTCTTGTATCTGTATTAAAGCAGAGTCAACTTGCTCTTGTTTGTAAAATGGATTTACATTAATAATTGCAAAAATTATTATTACAAAAGTCAATAAGTAAAAAAATAAACTATTAAATTTTTCGATGACTTTAGAAAGTATGCTTGCGATAAAGACTAGGACAAAAGGAAATAGTACAATATCTGTTCTTCCTGTGCCAAGAGGATATAGTTTTAAAATATTTAAAACTAAAAAAGATAAGAAAACTAATTTTGGAAATAAATTTAATTTAACTTTGTAAAAAATTATTCCAAATAGTATTGGTATCAATAGGTATACAAGTTGATCTCTGTAAAAAATACCCAAATAAGATTTAAAAAGCATATTGAATATAAATATGAAATTTTCAATTAAATTACCTGACTTTGATGAAACTATAAAAAAGTTTTCCCAATATGATCCATATGCATCTCTAGTCACCTTGTCAACAATTCTTTCAATATAAAATGTTGCTGGAAGAACAATTACAAGCAAGTACTTTAATTTTACGAAATCAAACTTATCTTTTATAAGAAAGTAAAACATTAGTATAAAAAATACTCCTGCATTTACTAAAGATCCCAAAATCATCAATATTGAAATTATGTAAAAACTTATTGAATTAAAACTTTTTTGTAAGCTTTCGCTATTTCTTGATACATATAAACAATAGCTACTAAACAAAAGCTCTATCATATACTGTTTTAAGGAAACAGAATAGGTTAATACTGTAGGTGAAGAGACAAAGATGATAGATATTAAAATTGCAATATTTTTGTTAAACTTTTCGATAAAAAATTGAACTATAAAATAAATTGAAGTTATAAGAAAAAATATATTTAAAGTGGAAACTAAGTAACCAAGTTCAAAATTGCTAAATTTTGAAAAAAACCATATTAAATATGTCCACAGTGGATGGTTGTCGCCTTTATTAACGATACATGCAAAGTCTAAATATTCAGATATATACAACTCTCTTACATCATCCTGTTGATAGTTAAGTGGATACGCTATTTTTTTTATGTAAAACAAGTACAAAAAAGTAGGTAATATAACAACAAAGTAATTCTGTAAATTATTGTATTTACTACTAAATCGACTCATAATGAATATTATATTGTTATTTAACAATGAAATTAAGATTAGTTATCTAAATGAATAAAAGCATACAAGAGTTAGAAAAATCACTGCAAGATTCGTTGGAATCTTACGATGTAAATATAAATTTTACAGCAAACTTTTCGAGTTTTGAGAATGTTGATATACAACTTAATCAACTCATACAATTAAAAAATCATAAAAATTTCAATGAAATTTCAAAAACTATTTCAGAAAAGTTAAGACAAGCAGAGATTATTGAAAATTATGAAATAACCGAACAAGGCTTTATAAATATAATTCTCAATGATAGATATTTTAAAACAACCCTATCAAATGATACAGAGCATATATTAAATAGTCTTAAATTTAAATCTGGATCAGTAATTATAGATTATGGAGGTGCAAATATTGGTAAATCGCTTCATGTTGGGCACTTAAGAACATTAACTATAGGTAGAGCATTGGAAAATATATATAAATTATCGGGTTATAAAGTTATATCTGATATTCATTTTGGTGACTGGGGAATGCCAATTGGTCTAATTCTAGCATATATTGATAATGAAAAACTTAACATAAATAACATAACAAGTGAAGACCTAGAAATTATTTATCCAGAAGCTGCCTTGCTTGCAAAAAATAATAAAGATTTTAAATCAAAAGCTCATGATTATACAAAAAAATTAAACATTCAAGATTCTGAAGCAATTAGAAAATGGAAAATCATATACGATATTTCAACAGAAAACCTCATAAGTTTTTTAGAAAAAATGAATTTTAAATTTGATTTATATAAAGGTGAAAGCGATGTTGTGACATTAATTCCAGATATGATGAACAATCTTAAGAAAAAAAATTTAGTCAAAGAAGACCAAGGAGCTATTGTTGCAAACGATAACCAAGATCCTCCTGCAATACTAGTTAAATCTGATGGTTCATATATTTACATGACGACTGATTTAGCAACAATTATTGATAGAGAATCTAAATTAAATCCTGAAAGATATGTATATGTGGTTGATCAGAGACAACACCAACATTTTGAACAACTATTTAAATTGATTAAATTATTTTCATTATCTAATGCAAAATTTGAACATGTAGGATTTGGCACTATTAATGGTAAAGATGGAAAACCTTTAAAAACTAGAGACGGAGGAAACTACAAGCTTTCACAACTATATCAAGATATTGAAAATCAATTAAAAAATAAAAATAGTAATGAAAATTTAACGAGTTTGACTAAAGCTGTACTGACTTACTCAGATTTATCCAACAGTAGATTGAAAAATTATAGTTTTGATGTTGAAAAATTTACAAATATTAATGGTAAGTCAGCAGTTTACATTCAGTATGCACAAGTAAGAGCAAAAAAATTGTTGCAACAATACAAAGGTAGTTTAGTTTTTAGCCACTCTAATCAGAACAATAGAAAACTTTTATTAGAGTTAATTAAATTTGAGTACTACTTTAAATTATCATTACAAAATAATGAACCCCATCACCTTGCTGAATATCTGTATAAAATGTGTCAGGAATTCAATAGTTTTTATAATGCTGAAAAAATATTTTCAGATAACAAAACTCCAGAAGAAATTTCTAATGATCTATTTATTGTGAGCTGTTTTATTCAAAATTTAACAATTATTTCAGAGTGTCTAGGGATAGAATTAGTAAATGAAATGTAATTTTATTTACTAATGATGAAAAATTTTCTTAAAGAAACTAAAGAATTAATATTCTCTCAGGGATCTATTGCAGTAATTTCAATTTTACAAGTTTCTTTTACTGCAAAAATTTTAGGACCATCAAATTATGGAATTATTGCATTGTACTTAGCAATAACAGCAACTATTTTTAGACTTTTAAGTTCTAGAAATTCTGACCTAGTCTTACTTTATGCTGAGAAGGACAAAAGAATACAAATTAATAATTTTTTTAAACTTGAAACTATTTTAGGATTGACCTCTTTTGTTCTGGTAATAATAACAATTGGTATTTTGGATGATTTTTTATCACTTAACTTTAATCAATATAGTGTTGTTATCTTTATTTTTGTTTTTTCTAGAATATTAACAAATTACACAGAAGTTTTTAAAGGTTACTTTACTCATATTGGTAATTTAAAATTGTACTCATACTTTGAAAGCGGAACTGTTGTAATTAGATTTCTATTAGTTATTACTTTTTTGATTTTTAATCCAACTGTAGAAATGTACTTTTTAGCAATATCAACCTACTCAATATTTTCAGGTGTCTTGTCTATTTTTTTTGTAAAAAAATACTATCACTTTCAACTCGATTCAAAAATACAATTTAATGAATTCTTTAAATTAATTAAAAATTCATTTATAAAGTTAAGAATCGACCAAGCAATCGGAGTTATTCCGTCAAATTTAGATATCCTAATAATTGGTTACTATTTAAATTCTTTTGATGTTGGAGTTTATCAGTTTGCAAAGAAATTACTTGAGCCAGTAAATTATATGTATGCTGCATTTAGTCCTTGGATGCTAAATAAGTTAAAACAAGATATTTCTTTTAAATTCAATTTTCTTACAACAAAAGTGCTTATACCTATCTCAGCATTATTGACATTAACATATTTCTTTGGAGGTGAGATTCTAATATCAACATTAGGAAGTAATGAATTTTTAAATGCTTATCAGCCGATGTTGATTATGTTGTTAGGGTACTTATTTTTCTTTTTAACATTTTGGACTCGTCATTTCTTATTAATTAAAGATT
>Ga0181572_10001666_pt1 | contig 16198 bp, 15 predicted proteins | sample 101ome_26_FD_133004 | JGI IMG/M metagenome (GOLD analysis project Ga0181572, IMG submission 133004) | Coastal salt marsh microbial communities from the Groves Creek Marsh, Skidaway Island, Georgia - 101408AT metaG (megahit assembly) | ecosystem: Environmental > Aquatic > Marine > Intertidal... | reverse complement strand
GTGTTGCGTGCGGAACGTTCCCGATTGGGGTTTTACGATCCGGTGCCTTTTTGGTGGTTGTCGGGCGGGGATGAGGTGTTTCGAGCCATTGCCGATCAGGTCGCGCCGCCCCAATTTTTTGAGCGCCTTGCGCAGTAGCGGCCAATTTTCGGGATCGTGGTAGCGCAGAAAAGCCTTGTGGAGCCGCCGCTGGCTCAGTCGCTTTACGGTGCCCATTTTTTCACTCTGCCGTTTGACGCGCTGCAACGGGTTGAAGCCAGTGTGATACATGGCAGTTGCGGTCGCCATGGGCGATGGATAGAAGGTCTGCACCTGATCCGCGCGAAAGCGATGCTGTTTCAACCACAAGGCCAACGCCACCATATCCTCATCGGTGGTACCAGGATGTGCTGCGATAAAATAGGGGATCAAATATTGTTTTTTGCCCGCCTCTTTTGAGAACCGTTCAAACATTTCGGCAAAGCGATCGTAGCTGCCAATGCCCGGTTTCATCATCTTGGAAAGCGGGCCGGACTCGGTATGTTCAGGCGCGATCTTTAAATAGCCCCCCACGTGATGCGTTACCAGCTCTTTTACGTATTCAGGGCTTTCTACCGCCAGGTCGTAGCGAAGCCCTGAGGCAATGAGCACTTTCTTAACTCCGTCGGTCTGCCTCGCTCTGCGGTATAGGTCGATCAGAGGGGAGTGATCTGTATTCAAATTTTTGCAGATGCCCGGATAGACACAGCTGAGTTTTCTGCATGCGGCTTCGGTTTCTTTGTCTTTGCAGGCCAGCCGCCACATATTGGCGGTGGGTCCGCCGAGATCAGAAATCACGCCCGTGAAAGCGGGGCTGGTATCCCGGATCCGCTCCACCTCTCGGATGATCGAGTCCTCCGAGCGGCTCTGGATGATGCGTCCTTCGTGTTCAGTGATGGAGCAGAATGTGCACCCACCAAAGCAACCGCGCATGATATTGACCGAGTGCTGAATCATTTCCATTGCCGGCACCGCGGCGTCACCGTACGACGGATGTGGCAGTCTCTGGTAAGGGAGTTCAAACACCCAGTCGAGTTCATCTGTTTCAAGCGGAATGGGCGGGGGGTTAAGCCATACCTCCCGATCGCCGTGAGCCTGTATCAGCGGTAGCGCGTTGTAGGGGTTGGTTTCCTTGTGGAAGACCCGGGAGGCATGGGCGTATAGCACGGGGTCGTCCATCACTGCCTCGGCCGAGGGAAGTCTGATTGCGTGGCTGTCGCGACGACTGCTCGCCAGTATGCGCACGGGTTCGTTGGTGTCTTCTGCGACTGGCGCGTCGCTGCAGGGTTCGGGCTCCATGCCTTCATAGGGGTTGGGGTGTGCCTCAACGACTCCGGGTTGGTCGACCGAAGTCGAATCAATCAGTATGCGTTGGGGTGGGGGCGAGGAGGTCACGAACGCAGTGCCCCGAATGTCTGTAAGGTCGCTAACCGCTTCGCGATTCGCCAGTCGATGGGCCACCTCCACAATCGCCCGCTCGGCATTGCCAAACACAAGCAGGTCGGCCCGGCTGTCCATTAAGATGGAGCGCTTGACCTTATCACTCCAGTAGTCGTAGTGAGCGATCCTGCGCAGGCTTGCTTCAATTCCGCCGATGACGATAGGCGTATCTCTCCAGGCCTCCCTCAGTCGCTGGCTGTAGACCGTAACGGCGTGATCCGGACGTTTGCCCGCCAAATTGCCCGGGGTATACGCATCGTCGTTACGTCGCTTTCGATCCGCCGTGTAATGGTTGATCATGGAATCCATGTTGCCAGCGGTGACCCCAAAGAAAAGATTGGGGCGACCCAGTGCGGTAAAGGCGGTGGTGGATCGCCAGTCGGGCTGTGCAATCATGCCTACCCGGAAACCCTGTGCTTCCAGCACGCGGCCAATGACGGCCATGCCAAAGCTAGGGTGATCGACGTATCCGTCTCCCGACACAATGATGATGTCGCAACTATCCCACCCCAGCGCTTCCATCTCTTCACGCGACATGGGCAACCAGGGCGCGGGACCGAGGCATTCGGCCCAGTACTTTCGGTAATCAAAAAGGGCTGTCGGCTTATTCTGCATGACGTCCAGCCCGGTCCCTGATATCTCGGGGCACATCGAGTACGCTGCCGCAGTGTTTGCAATGCAAGGCGTCAACGCTATGGCCGTATTTTTCGCAAACAGGGCAGCTCCACGGCAGGATGGGATCGGGGTCCTGTCTCTCGTTGATTCGCTCCCAGAGCTCCCGCGTGATAATCGCGGTCGGGACTGCGATGATGCTGTAGCCCACCAACATGCCAAACCCGGCCACAAACCGTCCCGCCGCTGTCTGCGGCACCAGATCGCCGTAGCCTACCGTGGTGATGGTCACAACGGCCCAGTAAATACTGAGCGGAATACTTTCGAACCCGTTGGCCGGCCCTTCTATGACATAAATAACACAGGCAAATACCACTACCACAATCATCACAATGATCAAGAACACAAAGATCGACCTGGCAGTGTTTCTGAGCACCCCGAGTATCTCGTTGAGCTCTGTGAAGAGCGCCATCAGTCGCAGTACTCTGAATACGCGAACAACCCTCAGCAGGCGGACCACTACCAGCGGGGCCGCCTCGGGGGTGATAAATGAGATATAGGTTGGGAGTATGGCGAGGAGGTCTACCATGCCCCAGAAGCTGAGAATGTACGCTCGTCGGTGTTCTGTGCACCAGACGCGGGTGAGATATTCCAACGTAAAGAGCGCGGTGAATATGATCTCCAGTTGCCACAGCAAGCCGCCATAGGCGGCGTTGATTTGGGGCACCGAATCGATCATTACGGTCAGTACGCTGGCGAGAATGACGACGAGTAGCGAAATGTCGAAGGCACGGCCCGCGGGCGTACCGGTGCCAAAAATGATGACTTCGAGCTGGCGTCGTAGGGTCATGTGTTCCTCAACTTGCGGACGCTATGTTGCAGTGGCTGGTCGGTCACAGCAGGCGCTCGAGGCTCATCCAGACACTGTCCAGGATGAGAGGTTGCGCCTCGGCCGTCGGGTGTATCCCGTCGGCTTGCATGAGTGAAGTGTTCAGCGCAACAGAATGAAGAGGAAAGTCGGCCAGAACCGCATTCGTTCCTTGCGTTGCCTCCAAAAAACTGGCCCGGAAGGCTTCCGTGTAGATTTTGCCGAAGTTCGGTGGAATTTCCATCGGGAGCACCAGTGCCGTCGCCCCAGCCTGGTCCGTGAGCCGTATCATGGCTGCTAGATTATCCCGGAGCTGACCCACTGGATAGCCGCGGAGTCCGTCGTTACCGCCCAGCTCGATAATGACAATGCTGGGTGAATGTTTGCTCAGGAGCTCGGGTAACCTGCGCAGGCCTCCGCCCGAGGTCTCTCCAGAAATACTGGCGTTGACCACGGAATAGGCGTCATGATCATCCGATAGGCGGGTTGCCAGCAGGGCCACCCATCCCTCTTCGAGTGACATACCGTAAGCCGCACTGATACTGTCGCCGACGACGAGAATGCCAGGGGCTTGCTCTTCGCAGAAGGCCACTGCCGGCAGCGACAGTAGCAATCCAAGCAAGGCCAATGCTCGTAATCGTTGGGCGAGGACACGCAGTATGATCAAAGTTAGTCAACTCCTTAAAACCGTACCGACCGCTGACGGTAACCTGGATATCCTGCGAGGCATCGATCTGGAGATCGAGGCGGGGACATCTGCCGCCATTGTCGGCGCCTCCGGATCCGGCAAGTCTACCCTGCTGGGGCTGCTCGCGGGTATGGATACGGCCTCCGCGGGACGGATATGGCTGGATGGCGAATGCCTCAGCGATCTGGATGAAGACCATAGAGCGCGCCTTCGCGCTGACAAAGTAGGCTTCGTGTTTCAAAGTTTCCAGTTACTGCCCGCCCTGACCGCGCTGGAGAACGTCATGCTGCCGCTGGAATTGGCGGGTGCGGGCGACGCGCAGGATACCGCTCAACGCTTTCTCGAACAGGTAGGGCTAGCAGATCGGCTTCACCACTATCCGACAACCCTGTCTGGGGGCGAGCAGCAGCGTGTGGCAATTGCCCGGGCGTTCGCCCGTGAGCCGCGGATCCTGTTTGCCGATGAGCCGACCGGTAATTTGGATACGCGAACCGGCGAGCGGGTAATCGATTTGCTGTTTCAGCTGAATGCGAGCGCGAGCACCACGCTGGTATTGGTCACTCATGATCAACGACTGGCTGATCGCTGTGATCGCTGTTTCGCTATGACCGCAGGTGAGCTCTGTCCTGCCTGAGGGGCAGGGTAGGGGCGTGATGTTTTGAGCACTTCGTTATCACTGACGGGCAAGATCCTGGCGCGGGAGTGGCGCAGTGGCGAGCTGGGGATATTGCTACTGGCATTGGTGCTAGCCGTATCTGTCGTGGTCGGCGTGAGCAGTTTTGTGAGTAGATTGCAGGCTGCGCTGTTGGCTGAGAGTGCTCGATTTCTCGCCGCTGACATGGTGGTGGTCAGCCGAGCACCCATGCCGCAGGACTGGACAGTCAAGGCAGAGGAGATGGGCTTGCAGCGCTCGCAAAGTGTTGGATTCCCCTCCATGGCAGTCGCAGATGCGGATCACATGGCGCTGGTTTCCATCAAGGCAGTGTCCGACGGCTATCCCCTGCGAGGCGACCTGCAATGGTCTTCTGAGCCCTACGGCGCGCTGCTCAGCAATAGAGAGATCCCCGGTGCGGGAGAGGTGTGGCTGGCGCCTCGGTTATTCTCCCTGTTGCAACTGGATATGGGCGACCAAATATTTGTCGGCGAGGCGAGCCTCACTGTCACAGGGGCGGTGAGGGGCGAGCCCGATGCCACCACGGCTGTATTCGGATTTGGTCCGAGATTGCTCATGAATACCCATGATATTCCCGCCACAGGTGTGATTCAGCCGGGGAGTCGTGTCGAGTACCGTCTGCTACTGGGCGGCACCCGTGAGGCGGTTGAATCCTTTTCAGAGTGGGTGACCCCGCTTTTGGGACAAGGACAACGTCTCGACTCGGTCGAAGGGTCCCAGCCGAGAATAGGCGACACATTGGATCGCGCAAAAGGATTTTTACTCCTCGCTGGCAGTCTGGCCGTCGTGCTCGCCGCGTCGGCGATGACGCTGGCAAGTCGCCGATTTGGCGAGAGGCATACTCAATACGTGGCGATACTCAAAAGCCTGGGCGCCCAATCGGGACAGATTTCCCAGCTTTATGCGAACAGCCTGCTATTGATGGGGCTGCTGGGTGCGACGGTAGGTTGTGCGCTGGGATGGGGGCTGCAAGAGCTGTTTATCCGGGTATTGGGCGATTTGTTGCCCGTTGATCCGGGTGCTGCGGGGTGGCAACCCATTCTGATTGGCGGCGTCACCGCAATGGTTTGCTTAGTGTTCTTCGCGTGGCCCCCCTTACGTCGTTTGGGGCAGGCATCGCCACTGCGGGTGTTGCGCGCGGATATCGACCTCGCAGATGCGCAGCGTCCACTTGATTTTGTCCTGGGAGGGCTCGCGATTGTTGGGCTCATGTGGTGGTACAGCGGGAGCGCTTTCATCACGGCTGCAGTGGTCTTGGGGCTACTGGTGGTGGTGGCGCTGGGGTTTGGTGCCGCTCGTTTTTTGCTTTCGGGCGGAAGAAGAGTAGGCGGCTTTGCCGGCAGTATTTGGCGCGTTGCGTTGGCAGGATTGCAGAGGAGAGGGCGCGCCAATGCGCTGCAAATGGTCATCTTTGCTATGGCCATCATGCTCATGCTGCTGCTGTCGGTAGTGCGCTCCTCGCTGATCACGCAATGGCAGGCGCAGTTGCCACCGGATGCGCCGAATCACTTCCTGCTGAATTTGGCTCCAGAGGAGCGACAGTCTCTGGTGGACTTTTTTGCCGCCAATCATATCCCCTCTGAGGAGATGTACCCGATGACGCGCGGCAGGGTTTTCAGCGTCAACGATGAGCCCCTGCCAAAGTGGGAGGAAGCAGAGACGGATGATGCGCCAAGGCAGAGGGAAGCGAATTTTACGTGGTCGGACGCCCTGCCTGCGGGGAACGAACTCGTTGAGGGCAGTTGGTGGTCGGCCGACGAATCAGCGCCATTGGTATCACTTGAAGAGAGTTTCGCCCGCGACGTCGGCGCGGTCGTAGGAGATCGACTTTCACTGCGGATCGGTGCCGATACGCTCGAGGTGATCGTGGGGAGCATTCGACGCGTGGATTGGCAGTCGATGCGGCCGAATTTTTTTATGGTTTTCCCGCGTCAGGTGCTCGAGCCTTACCCGGGAATGTATATGACCAGTTTTAGGTTGCTCGCGGAGGAAAAGCCGCTCTTGAACGAGCTGGTTTCGCGCCTTCCCACTGTCACAGTGATCGAGCTGGATGTCGTGATCCGGGAAATGCGCTCTGTGGTCGATCAGGTCGCGCGAGCGCTTGAGCTGGTGCTGCTCGTTATATTGCTCGCAGGTGGTTTGGTGCTGATATCTGGGGTGCGCTCGAGTTTGGATGCTCGACTCCGCGAGAGTGCGCTCCTGAGAGCCTTGGGTGCGGGCAGCAACTTGATATTGGGTGCACTGTGGATCGAGTTCTTGGTGTTGGGGGGTATGGCGGGGGCACTGGCCAGCGTTGGGGCCGAGGTTGCGGCCTGGGGCATACAAACGCAGGTGTTTGATATGGTGTGGGCGCCGACACCCCTCCTGTGGTGGTTAGGCCCCCTCGCTGGCGCGATAGTTGTCGGTGCACTAGGGGTAGGGTCGAGCCGCCGCGTTATTGCCGTGCCGCCAATTGTACTTCTGCGGGAGGTATAGGGGGCGGCAAAGCGCACCTTTCCCGCCTGCTGTTCGTCACGATCAGGGCGGCACGTGTTAGCCCAGCAGGTGGGCTACAGCGTCCCGTTCCTCGGCGAGCTCTTGCGCCGTGGCGTCCATTTTATCCCGACTGAACTGCGAAATTTCAAGGCCCTGGACAATCTCCCAGTCGCCGTTGGCGCACCGGCAGGGAAACGAATAAATCAATCCCGCTTCGATGTCATATGAGCCGTCTGAGATCACGCCCATCGACACCCAGTCGTTGGCCGGTGTGCCAAGCGCCCAGCTTCGCATGTGGTCTACGGCCGCATTGGCAGCGGAGGCTGCTGACGAGGCTCCTCGCGCTTCAATAATGGCCGCCCCCCGTTGTTGAACCGTGGGGATAAATGTCGAGCTGTACCAATCCATGTCGAGATTTGTGACCGCGGATTCGTCGTTGACCAGTGCATGATGCAGATCGGGGTACTGAGTGGCTGAGTGATTTCCCCAAATGGTGACCTGTCGAATATGGTTAACCGTCGAGTCGGTCTTCTGCGCCAGTTGCGTTTTGGCGCGGTTGTGATCCAGCCGTGTCATCGCAGTGAACTGTCGCGGGTCGATGTCCGGTGCATTGCGTTGGGTAATGAGCGCGTTGGTATTGGCGGGGTTGCCCACCACCAACACTTTGATGTTTCGACTTGCAACGCTATTGATTGCTTTGCCCTGCACACCAAAAATGGCTGCGTTGGCCTCGAGCAGGTCTTTTCTCTCCATGCCGGGCCCGCGCGGCCGAGCGCCCACCAGGAGGGCATAGTCGGAATCTTTGAAGGCGACTTCAGGGTCATCTGTACAGATCACATCGCTGAGCAGAGGAAAAGCGCAGTCGTCGAGTTCCATCTTGACGCCGGTTAGCGCATCCATTGCCGGTGTGATGTCGAGCAACTGCAATATCACCGGCTGATCTTCACCGAGCATGGACCCCGAGGCGATGCGAAAGAGCAGGGCGTAGCCAATCTGTCCGGCTGCGCCAGTGACGGTAACGCGAACGGGTGCTTTCATTTGGATATCCTCAGTGATGTGATCAGTCGAGCGCTTCTGGAGCGGGTCGGATTGTCCTGTCAGATGGACCAAAACACAAGCCACGATGCCCCTGGGGTGGGTTTCCCCAATGACCCCGTCTGCATCGCCTCAGATTGAGGGGGCTGAGCAGCATGGCCAGCAGCATGGACTGTCGCGCGCGGACTCACTGGCACCGAATGGCTGAGTCCGGCACCGTATCAATTTTGTAGCCTCCCCCGGTGGCGGCCTGCACTGATCCATGCGGCCGAAGCTTTTTTGCGCCGGGCGCTGGTGTCTCCTATCATCCGGGTCTCGAAAGTCTCTAACAGCGGCTTTGGCACTAGCCGGGCATGCAGGGCAAATACATGGCACACGAACAGGGTTTGAGCTTATCTGCAGCGAGCGGTCGAGATAGCCGGCGCGCACGACTTGAGTTCAATAAGTTGCGTAAGCGTTTGCGAAGGCAGGTGGGAAAGGCCATCGCCGATTTCAATCTGATAGAGCAGGGTGACCGGGTCATGGTCTGTATTTCGGGGGGGAAAGATTCCCACGCCATGCTCGAACTGCTGATGGGGCTTCGTGATAGCGCCCCGATTGATTTTGAGATTGTCGCGGTGACGCTTGACCAAAAGCAGCCCGGATACCCCGAGGACATCCTTCCAGAGTACCTCGAGAGCCTCAACATCCCGTTTTACATATTGGAGCGCGACACCTACAGCGTCGTTCGCTCAGTAATACCGGAGGGCAAAACGACTTGCGGGTTATGCTCACGCTTGCGACGCGGCACGCTGTATGGGTTCGCCGAGCAGATCGGCGCCACCAAGATGGCATTGGGTCACCACCGAGACGATATCGTTGAGACCCTGTTTTTGAACCTCTTCTTTGGCGGCAAACTCAAAGCCATGCCAGCCAAGCTGAAAAGTGATGACGGGCGACATATCGTCATACGTCCTCTGGCCTACTGCCGAGAGAGCGATCTGGAGGCCTATGCTCAAGCCATGGCGTTCCCGATTATTCCCTGCAATCTTTGTGGCACTCAGGAGAATCTACAGCGACAGGAAATCAAGCAAATGTTGAGATCCTGGGAACGCCAGTACCCGGGCCGCACAGAGACGATTTTTAGGGCCTTGGGTAACGTGGCCCCGTCACATTTACTCGATCAGGATTTATTCGACTTCGGCGCCTTAAATATCGAGGTCGATACCCACCTCGGGCTGCCTGATATTAAGGTGGTGAATTTGTGACACCGCTGTTAAGCGCCCGCGGCGTTGCAGTCGAGAGGGGTGATCGCCCGCTGTTGCAAAACGTCTCTCTCTCGGTATTCGCGGGGCAAGTTTGGCAGCTTGTCGGCGCCAATGGTATGGGTAAGACCAGTCTCTTGAGGGCGCTGAGTGGCCTGGCGCGACTGGGCGTAACCGGAGATATACAGCGACACGCTCCCTTACTCTATCTGGGGCATTCGGCTGCATTGAAATTGAGTCTCACCGCAACAGAGAATCTCCGCTTTCACCCCGCCTGCGAGACGTCTGCCCAGCCTGGCGAAATTGCTTCGGCATTGGCGGCAGTCAACCTCAGGGGGTACGAGGGCCGCCCGGTGTCGTCTTTGTCTGCAGGTCAGCAACGTCGTGTTGCATTGGCTCGACTCGTGCTCAGCCCCGCGGCGCTTTGGCTACTTGATGAACCGTTTACAGCGCTCGATGCGGCGGGCTGCGATTGGCTTGAGCATCGGGTGCGGGAGCATGTTGCTGAACAGGGCGCCGTGGTTTTCACCAGTCATCAAGCCAGTCGGTTTGGCGGACTACAGCAAGACATGGATCTCTCACACCATGTCGTCTGAGGGTCCAAGTGTATCCATGTTTGCGGCCTTTTCATGGCAATTCGTGCGGCACGCCAAGACGCTCATAAACAGCCCGGCTGACGTTGCGAACCCACTGCTATTTTTTTTCATGGTCATCACCTTGTTTCCACTGGGACTCGGCCCCGATCCCGAACGTCTGGCCGCCATGGCGCCCGGCATACTGTGGGTCGTCGCTCTGCTGGCCAGCCTGATGGTCAGTAGCAAACTGTTCGCCTCGGACTTCGAGGACGGTAGTCTGGAGCAGTTAGCGCTTGCGCCTTATCCCTTACCGATACTCGCGCTGGGCGAAATAGCCGCGCATTGGCTGGCTACGGGTGGTCTGCTGTCGCTGGTATCGCCCATATTTGGGATTATGCTGGGTCTTCCTACTCAGGGCCTGGCTACACTCATGTTCAGCTTGTTGCTGGGCAGCATTTGTTTGACCTTGATCGGTGCCGTGGGTAGTGCGCTGACGGTCAGTATTCGCCGTGGCGGTTTACTACTCTCCCTGTTGATTATCCCGCTGAATGTTCCCGTGCTGATTTTTGGCACTGCAGCGGTGAATGAGGCGGTCATCGGCGGCAACGCGGTCAGTTGGCTTGCGTTGTTAGGTGGCCTCGCACTCGGCGCATTGGCGCTCATGCCGATAGCCATCGGTGCTGCTTTACGCGTCTCGCTCGACAACTAAATTGCCCGCTGTGATCAAACTGTTTCGTCGGACAGCCGGCATCATCTGGAGGGGTTAGGCGCTATACTTGGCGGCATGTGGACCATCATTCACAAAATGGGCTCCCCACCGTGGTTTTTCCGCTTCAGCGGGAGACTCGTGCGCTGGTTGCTGCCGCTGACTGTAGCGCTGTTATTAGTGGGTGCTTTCTGGGGACTGCTGGTAGCGCCGCCCGATTTCCGTCAGGGCAACTCCTATCGAATCATTTATATCCACGTGCCCGCGGCGGTGGTCGCTCTGGCAGGGTATTACGTCATGGCGCTCGCCGGCGCCGTCAGCCTGATTTGGCGAATCAAAATGGCAGACGTCACGATGCGGGCAGCGGCCCCCGTAGGGGCAGTACTGACAGCCATAGCTTTGGTGACCGGAGCTGTTTGGGGGAAGCCGACCTGGGGGACTTGGTGGGTGTGGGACGCGCGTATCACGTCGATGCTGCTGTTGTTTTTCCTTTACCTTGGTGTCGTGGCGTTGTTTGAGGCCTATGAGAACAAAACCGCTGCGGCGCGCGCATGCGCGGTATTGAGTTTGATTGGTACGGTCAATATACCGATCATCTACAAGTCGGTGGATTGGTGGTATTCATTACATCAACCTGCGTCGATCAAATTCACCGGGGAGTCGGCGATTGACTCCAGTATGCTCTATCCTTTGTTGCTCATGATTGGCGCGTTTTATTGTTTGTTCGCACTGACGGTGCTACTCAATATGCGCGCTGAACTCCTGTGGCGGCATCGCGATTCTGCATGGGTTCAGCAGCTGATTGGGGACGCCTGATGTATTTCGATTCTCTGTCATCGCTTTGGCACATGGATGGCCACGGTATATATGTTTGGGTCTCCTATGGCGTGACCGCATTGCTGTTGGCCGCGATGGTGCGGCTACCCATCAGTCGTTTCCATCGGCACTGGGAGTGGGTGAAATCGGAGCAACTGCGCCGGGTCTCGGCTGAACCCACTGGCGCGGTGGACGGGCAAAAGGACTAGCATCAATGCACCCTGCGCGAAAACAACGGCTGGTTTTGGTATGTCTCGTGGTGTTGCTGTCCAGCGCCGCGATCGGTTTGGTGGCCTTTGCGCTGAGAGACAACATCAACCTGTTTTATCCGCCCTCAGACGTCGTCGCAGGAAAGGCTCCCGCTGACCGAAGCATCAGGCTAGGCGGCATGGTGGTCGAGGGCAGTATCGAGCGCAGTGATACGGATCTCGAGACGACCTTTTGGGTAACCGATTACGCGGCGTCGGTAGCGGTGCGCTACAGCGGTATCCTGCCTGATTTATTTGCCGAAGGAGAGGGTGTGGTGGCAGAGGGCACTCTGGATGAGCAGGGTGTGTTGAACGCTACTCAGGTCCTGGCTAAGCACGACGAAAACTATATGCCTCCTGAGGTGGCCGCTGCTTTGGAGGGTAAGGCGGGCCCTCCCCGTAGACCGGAATCCCCATGATTCCAGAACTCGGCCACGTCGCGCTGATCATCGCCTTCATGCTGGCGGTGGGGCTCGCACTCCTGCCCCTGTGGGGGAGTTTTTCTCGAGATACAGCCAAAATGAACTTGGCACCCTCGCTGGCGATTGGCGTGATGCTGTTCGTGACGATTGCATTCTCAATGTTGGCCACGAGTTTTTTAAACGATGATTTTACCGTCGCCGTCGTAGCGGCAAATTCCAACAGTCTATTGCCCCCTATTTTTAAGTTTTCGGCGTTGTGGGGAAACCATGAGGGCTCATTGTTACTGTGGGTGCTGATTCTCTCCGGCTGGATGACTGCCGTCGCGTTTTTTAGTCGAGGACTGCCCCTTATCATGGTGGCGCGGGTGTTGAGCGTGATGGGCATGATTGCGGTGGGGTTTCTGGCTTTCTCGCTGCTCACGTCTAACCCCTTCGAACGTCTGTTACCCAACACGCCTATGGACGGCAACGATCTCAATCCGCTCCTTCAGGATCCGGGCCTGATAATTCATCCGCCCTTGCTCTACATGGGTTACGTGGGGCTGTCCGTGCCGTTTGCCTTTGCCATCGCAGCACTGTTGGGTGGACGTTTGGATGCCTCCTGGGCGCGATGGTCGCGGCCCTGGACCAACGTCGCTTGGGGATTTTTATCTCTGGGGATCATGCTCGGCAGTTGGTGGGCCTATTATGAATTGGGCTGGGGAGGCTGGTGGTTTTGGGACCCGGTCGAGAACGCCTCGTTCATGCCTTGGTTGATGGGCACAGCGCTGGTGCACAGTCTGGCGGTAACGGAAAAACGCGGAGTATTCCGGTCTTGGACGGTTTTGCTCGCCATATTCGCTTTTTCTCTGTCGTTGCTTGGAACATTTCTGGTGAGGTCGGGGGTGCTGACTAGCGTGCATGCTTTTGCATCGGACCCCGAACGAGGCCTCTTTATCCTCATCTTCCTCGCATTGGTGGTAGGGGGCTCCCTGTTGCTCTACGCGATGAGGGCGCCGGTCGTTGCCAGTCGAGTGACTTACGGTCCGGTGTCGCGTGAATCGCTACTCATGGTGAATAACCTGGTATTCACGGTAGCGACTACCGTTGTGCTACTCGGTACTTTATTTCCGCTAGTCATGGATGCTTTTTCTCTGGGCAAATATTCCGTCGGCCCACCTTATTTCAACGCCGTTTTTGTGCCTCTCATGGCGCTGGTTACCCCCTTCATGATGGTGGGTCCGTTGTCGCGATGGAGGGACGATTCGGTGCGACGCTGGGTCAATGAACTGTTGATACCAGCGTTGGGTGTGGCTGTGATCGCGGTTGCGGCGGCGTTGATGAGTTCCGACCGCTTCAACATCTGGATAGCGTTATCCGTATTGTTGGCGGGGTGGGTAACGCTTGGAGTATTGCGGGATTTAATACGTAGGTTGCTGAGCGGCGGGCAGGGGAAGCTTCGGTGGCGAGCGCTCTCACCCAGCTTTTTGGGGATGAGTTTGGCTCATCTCGGATTTGCGGCGGTGATGCTCGGAGCGGTTGTGGTCACACAGCAAAATCAGGAGCGTGATCTCCGCATGGCCGTGGGCGATGTCGAGGAACTGGGCGGATACCGATTCGAGCTAAAGCGGCTGGGCCAGCTGGCGGGGCCAAACTATATTGCCGATCAGGCCGTTTTCGAAGTGAGTCGCGCAGGGGAACTCCTGACGGTATTGGTGCCCGAGAAGCGGCGCTACCTTGCGAGTGGACAAATCATGACCGAGGCGGCGATTGATGCAAGTCTGTGGCGCGACTTGTATGTTGCCCTGGGAGAGCCGATAGGAAAGGACGCTTGGGCCGTGCGCCTGCAGTACAAACCCATGGTCAGATTCCTCTGGCTGGGTGCGCTGCTGATCGGATTGGGCGCACTCGTGACGGTCTTTGATCGCAGGTACCGTGCCCAATCACGCGTCAAGGCAACCATTGAGTCAGGAGCGCTGAGCGTTGCGAGCTAAACGTTTCCTGCCGCTATTGGCCTTTTTGGTGTTGGCCGCGCTGCTTTATAAGGGGCTGTCGATAGACCCCACCGAACTGCCGGCCGCACGATTGGGGCAGCCCTTTCCCGATTTCGTTAAGGCCGAACTTAAAAGTGGTCAACCGATCTCTGCTGAGGCACTGATGCCCGGTCCTGCCCTTGTAAATGTCTGGGCCACATGGTGTTACTCATGCCGGGTTGAGCACCCCTATTTATTGGCCCTTGCTGCTCAGGGCGTGCCGATATACGGCCTCAATTACAAGGATGAGTCTCAGAAGGCCTTAGCCTGGCTCGACCAATTGGGCGACCCCTATCGGCTGAATATTGTCGATGCGGAGGGCTCGCTGGGCCTGGATCTTGGCGTATACGGTGCTCCGGAAACTTATGTTATCGGGGCAGACGGGCGCATTGTACATCGCCACGTGGGAGTACTGGACGAAGCAGTTTTCGCGCGGGACTTTCGGCGTTGGTTCCCCAGCGTCATGACCGACGAAGCAGCAAAAAAAGTCCGCGAGGGAAATGGATGAGGAGTTGGGTTCATACGTTGCTCATGTGTTTCTCACTATGGGCGGGCGAAGGTTTCGCAGTGATTGAAACCTATGAGTTCTCGTCGCCCGACCTCGCTGCCCGCTATCATCGTCTCAGTCAGGAATTACGCTGTCCGAAGTGTCAGAATCAGAACATTGCGGATTCGAACGCGCCCATCGCTCGAGATTTGAGGGTGGTGCTGCACGATCAGTTAGAGCAGGGGGCCAGCGACGAGGAGATCCTAGCCTTCATGGTCGCGCGCTATGGCGAGTTTGTCCGCTATCGGCCTAGTGTAGACCGTCAAACTATCTGGTTATGGGTGGCCCCGCTCGGCCTGATGTGCATGGGCGTCATGGCTTTGGCGTGGCATTTTCGGAATCGACAGACCGCCTCGCCGGCGCCGCTCACTGCCGCAGAGCAAGCCCAGCTCGAGAAGCTGCTAAAGGAACCTCGCGCTTGACGATCCAATTCAGTCTTTATGCGCTGTCTCTGGTGATGACGGCAGTGGCCTTGGTCGTCCTGCTTCCGCGGTTCTGGCTGCGAGGGGATGGGGGCGAGACCAATGCAGACTGGTTGCGCCTGCGACAGTCAGAGTTGGAGGGGGAGTCAGCCACCTTGCGAGAGGAAGCAGCGCTTCGGTTTCTCGAGGAGGGCGAGGCGAGTGTCAGGGAGGAGAGTACCAATGAGGAGAGCGCTAGTATCGCGACCGTTACTGGCGAGGCGAGTGCCCTCCCCAAGAGTCAGTTACTGATTGCCGTCCCGTTGGTTCTGGGTGTCTGGTGTCTGTACGGACTGTTGGGTGGTTGGGAAGACGTGCAAATCGCGAAGGCGCTTGAAAGCGTAGAGCAATCCCAGCCGGAGGAAGTATTGGCTTTGATCAGTCGGATCGAATCTCGCGCTACCGTTCGACCGCGCAATATGGATTATTCCTTGTTGCTCGCCGAGTACTATTTATCGGGTAACGACCCGGCTGCGGCGCTACGTTACTTTGATCGACTCATCGACGCCGGGGCCACTGCGCCCGACATCCTGGGCAAGGCAGCCCAGGCTGAATTTTTATCCTCCGATCGCGTCCTCAGTTCGCGAGCGGAAAGTCGGGCCGAGCAGGCTATTGCGGTAGACCCCAGTCAGCCTGCTGCGCTTGCAACCCTCGGCATGGCAGCGTTTGAGGCCGCTGATTTCCGGCAGGCGATTGTCTATTGGCAGCGACTCCGGGAGCTGGAGCCGCCCGGTTCTCAGGGCCACGTCATGCTTACGCAGGTCATTGAGCGGGCGCGGCAGGAGCTGGGCGCCGCCCCGACCCGGGAATCTGATATTCCCGATCTATCCCAGAAAGTTGTGTCGGCGGGGGTGATCGTTGAAGTATCAATACCGGAAACCGCGGCCGTGCCGGAGGGTGCCGTTGTTTTTATTTTGGCCAGACAAGAAGGGGCTGACTCGGGGATGCCGATTGCGGTTGCTAGGGTAGATGCTCGAGCCTGGCCGCTAACGGTCAATCTGGACGACAACGCATCGATGGCGGGTCAACGTATCTCAGATTTTGCGAAGGTCTCCATTGAGGTTCAAGTGTCCCGAAATGGGCAGCCCGGGCGGGATAACGCAGTGTTATGGTCAAGGGTCGAATCGGTTGCTGTAGGCGACGCGGAACGCCTGACAATGGCGCTGGGAAGCGAATAATCGACTTTATTCGTAACCAGACATAGTGTTGTTGGCCCGAAGCGGATACACTACATCTTGTGTTTTTTGAGCGCTGCCAAGGCAAAACGCCGTTAGCCGCTCGATAGCGATTCGGATATCACAATGCGCCTTAAATCCATCAAGCTGGCCGGCTTCAAGTCATTTGTAGACCCCACCACG
>Ga0181572_10001661_pt1 | contig 16218 bp, 13 predicted proteins | sample 101ome_26_FD_133004 | JGI IMG/M metagenome (GOLD analysis project Ga0181572, IMG submission 133004) | Coastal salt marsh microbial communities from the Groves Creek Marsh, Skidaway Island, Georgia - 101408AT metaG (megahit assembly) | ecosystem: Environmental > Aquatic > Marine > Intertidal... | reverse complement strand
CCATTTGGCTATCACCCTCTCTGGCTCGTTCAATGTGCCAATAAGGTTTTTGTTGGTAAGGTCGATCTCGCAAGGAAGGGTCGGGAGTCGCATCCAGCAAGGCGGCAACCCGAAGGGTTGCTTTGACTGTTTTGGGCTGATCCAGGCGAAGTTCGCTGCCAGCTTCTCCCATGGAACGGTTTTCTACCTTGAAATCCATCAAATGACTGTATCCATCACTCACATAATTTTTCCCCTCACGGATTCCTTCGCACCAGGCCTCGTAGTCGAGCTTAGCCCCCAGCCTGACATAGCTACGCCCAAGACCGACTCGTTCGCCATAGATACATGGAAAGTCTGTTTCTCCACTGATCCGGGTACGATAGCCGACGTTGAGGGTGTGATACCAAATGTTCAATTCCCAAGCATAGGGCGTATCCACAGTTGAAAGGAAATCCACCGCAGGAACCAGATCACCATCTGGACCAGGTACCTGATGGGTCACATCCACGATGTATTCATTGGCTCCTATTCCGTTAAAGGGAGGGATTTCATAGTTGGGAAGGGCATCACTCTGCATCTCAAGCCCCCAACCTGAATGGGCCGGGCCCACCAAGGCTCCCTGGGCCTTGGCCCATCGCAGGGTGTTCAGGCAAAGGGTCGGCCAGTGATGTTTGGAATCACCCCCAGGATACATTTGCTCCTTGAGGCGCAGGAGGCAAAGGTGACCGCTCTGGTGCGACCCAAACCCCGATACCTCGACGTCATAGCGCAGAAGATAAGGATATACCGAAACCTTGTCATCACGACCCGTGAAGAATTGTTTCTGGTAATCAAAACAAGGGCCCCAGGTCAGGTTGGCTCCTACCTTGAGATCCTCTCCTTGAATGTGTCGCAGCATATCTGGTGCATGGACACCTTCCGTGGGGTCCGTATAGTGCGCGCACCCAGCGGCGTGAATATGATGATCCCCACTCCAGTATCCAAAGAGCGATGGATCAATCCAACGTTGAACCTCAAAATGCAAGGTACCTGTATCGGGTGTGATGACGACTGAGCGGCGTTGAATCAATGATTCAGGGCCTCGAGCAAAGGTCACTTCATAACGACCCTCAGGAAGGTAAAGAGACTCTCCATCAGCACGGTAAATCTGAGGATGAAACGAAAAATCAGGTGCCAGGCGTTTGGCTTGAGAAGGATAGACCCTACCTAGGGAATCACGGATTTCAAACATGCCTGTGGTCGGCTCGCCCGACTCATCACGAACACTGAGCTGGACTTCGACCGCGGCTTGGCATTCAAAAAGCGTGTCCACTTCATTGCGGAAGCCAATGTCTTGGGTACCCTGCCCCACATTGAAACCAACCCGAGCTTCTCGCCGCCCTGCATCCCGACTGTAAAGCTGGAGAATCCTATACTCTAGTTCGAGCCCACTGAGGGTCTGAGTCAAAGGTTGGGCATCATAGGTCTTCATTTCTAGCCAGCGATCTTCGATGTCACTTGACGGGGTGTTGTGCAGCATACCCGAGTTGGGGCTGTTTGCCTTGAGAGCAGCTGTGACCCCTGCCTGATTGTGAACCTTGACCAGGAACTGAGCCCATCCGTGTTGGTGAAGCTCTGCCCTCGCAGCTCCCTGGGCCACCTTCACCCGCATTTCTGGATTGATATGCACTCCATAGAGGCAACGGGCGTCCAGGATTTCCTGCACCTGCTCCAGCCCGGCAGCACGGTCTGGATCTGCTAGGGCCTTGTCCAAAGCACGGGTCTCTTGATCCGAAAAAGGGATACCCAGGTAATCAGCTGCCTCAATCAGACGTCTGACCTGAGCTTTCATAGGCTGCCAAGAAACCCCCGTCACCTTGGGCAATTCCCCGCTTTGGGATACCATGGACATGGCAAGCAAAACCTGAAGTGAAAAAAGCCGCATGACTTGGGAAAAAGATGGCGTGTTCATAAAATAACCAGGAGTTGGAATCTAGCCTTAGCAGAGAGTCTTTTTTTTGACAGTTTTTTTCATCCAACCAACCAGAAAATTTCGGTTCGTAAAGAAGGAATAGATCTGCCCCCTTGAAAACCAGTCAAGATGCGTTTAAGAGAATGAACTCATGGACGATTCACTAAAAGATTGCTCGCTGGTGTTGGCGATGCATGGCTCTACAGAGGATGATCGTCCACGCAAGGCAGGGCAATGGCTGGCCTCAGCCCTGATGAAGGAGGCCCGGCCAGCTGAGGTTATCCCTTGTTATTACAAGCATGATCCGTGGATGCAAGAGGCGCTGGATCAATGTTCAAGGAACAAGGTACTGGTTCAGCCAATGCTCATGAGCAACGGCTATTTCGCACAGAAGGTTTTCCCTAAAGCACTGGGTATCAGTCAGGATCCCATTGAGACCTTCCCGACCACCTTTTCGCTTCACGGCAAACAGGTATGCTGTGCGCCTCCCCTTGGGATCGACCCAGCACTCAGCGATGTGGTCCTGGGCTGCGCCGCAGATTGTCTAGAGCGTTATCCCTTTCCTGTCCGCATCCCACTTAAGTCCGCAGCCATTGCTCTGGTGGGGCATGGGACGCCTCGTCATAGCCAATCCACCCAGTCGGCCTTGGATGTGGTGGCAGCTATCCAGCAGCGACACGAGGCGTGCAGCGACATCAGAGCCTTCTTCATTGAAGAACCTCCACGGGTTGAAGAGATCCTTCAATGGTCAAGTGCTGCCAAAGACGTGGTCGTGGTTCCTTTCATGATTGCGGACGGACCCCATGCCATCCTCGACATCCCCCTGGCTCTGGGGGAACCTGAAAAACGAGTGCAAGCATGCCTGGCTCAAGGCAGCCCGACCTGGCGCAATCCGACTCAGCGAAACCGTCAGCGCATCTGGATAACCCCCCCTGTGGGACTGTCCCATCGTATCCCAGCTCTGATCACTCGACGTCTCCGAGAGCTGGCCGGCAGGATGCTGGCCAAAGACTCTGAGTCGCTGATGGATTGATTCAATGCCTGAAGGCGTGTAGGTTCCTCCCTTGGTTGTTGCCCTCAGTATTTCAAAGCGATGTGACTGGGTCAAAAGGGCTTCACGCAGCCAGAAAACAAATTCATGCGTTGGAAAAACGTCAGTATCATTGGACTTGGATTGCTTGGTGGCTCGCTGGGTAAAGCCATGGTGCATCGCCAACTGGCCGAGCGTGTCACGGGGCTCGTGCGCCGCAGTGAAGCGATCACCGATGCCGTCGATGCTGGCGTCGTTCACCAGGCAGTCATGGAGCCCTCCAAGGCCGTTCAGGAGGCTGACTTGGTGGTTTTGTGCACGCCTGTCCTTCAGATCCCTTCCATGGTCGAGCAAATCCTACCCCATCTCAAAGCAGGATGTGTGGTTACCGATGTAGGCAGTGTGAAATGCGAGCTCGTTGAAAAACTCGAACCCCTCATCGCAAGTGCCGGGGCAACTTACCTTGGCTCACACCCTATGGCGGGAAGCGAACAACAGGGCCTTGGGCATGCCAATGCCCAACTTTTCGTCGGTGCGACGTGCGTGGTCACTCCCTCGGAAAGTACCCCGGCAAAAGTCTTGGCAGAGGTCACGGCTCTCTGGGAGTTGGTCGGAGGGCATCCACGGGTGATGTCTGCTCAGGAGCATGATCAGTGTGTCGCCTACGCCAGTCACCTACCCCATGCTCTGGCGGCCATGCTCTCATGGTCGTCACTGAACCCATCCCAAGGAAAGCATCCACCTGCACTCTGCAGCAGTGGGTTCCGGGATACCACACGCGTTGCCTCGGGATCACCCGAAATGTGGGCTGATATTTTTATTTCCAACCGGCGCGCCATCATGCAGTCGCTCAGCAGCCATCAGGATCTCTGCGCTCAGCTTGCCCAGTGGTTGGAAGCAGGAGATCGTGAGTCCATCCTCCAGTGGTTGAGCCAGAGCAAGTCGAGGCGAGATGACTGGCTAGTCACTTATCTCAATCGCTTGGAACAGGCTGAAAATCCAGAGGATCAACTGCCCCTAAAAAAACACTGACATGCTGCCTGAGGCCATTCAACTCCATCCCCTTGAGACCAACCAGCCCATCACAGTGGGCATCCCTGGCTCAAAAAGCATCACCAATCGGGCCTTGATCCTGGCCGCCCTGACCAAGGGTCCCACCGAAATCAAGGGTGCCCTTTGGAGTGAAGACACTCAAGTCATGACCCAATGTCTGCAAAAACTCGGCTTTGAAATTCAAATCGCCCAGGACCCAGCAGACAATTGCAATCGAACCCTAACCATTCAAGGGCAGGCAGGGCAGATTCCTGGAGGAGGGAGCACCGACTCCCCCATGGAACTTTATGTGGGGAACGCCGGAACAGCCGCTCGCTTTTTGATGGCCATGCTTTGCCTGGGATCAGGCGTCTACCGCCTGTCAGGGGTCGAGCGCATGCATGAGCGCCCCCAGTCAGAACTCATCGCTTCTTTGAGGGAATTGGGCTACGTCATCGAGACACCCAATGATCGCCTGCCAGCCATCATCCATGGCCAAGGCCCGCGGCCTGGTGCCAGCGCTCAGGCTTCCATCGGGCAAAGCTCACAGTTCGCATCCGCATTGCTGCTGAGTGCCAAGCTCGGACAATGGGAGATCAACTTGACTGAAGGGAGTGCCGAGGTGGCTCCTTATGTCCAGATGACCCAGCAAATGGTGGAGGCATTTGCTCAGCGGACAAGCTCCACCTATCAGGTTGAGCCGGATAGTTCCAGTGGGAGCTATTTCTGGGCCATGGGCTATTTGCTGGAGAACCACGCTCCGAAGGTCGCTGGTGAGATTAAAATAGCTCAGTGGCCAACCACTGATTGGCAAATCGACACACGCTTTCCCCATCACTTGCCTCTACCCCAAACCCTTTCCAGGGAGCGGGATCTTGGGGATAGCATCATGACCGCCATGGTGCTGGCACCTTGGGCGGCGCAACCAACCTGCTTTACGGACTTGGGACGCCTGAGGCTCCAAGAATGCGAGCGGGTCAATGCGATGCAGCGGGAACTCATCAAATGCGGGGTGAAGGTGGAGCAGTTGGGAGACACTCTGGTCATCGAGCCTGGAGTCGTCCATGGGGCTCGCATTGATACCTACAATGACCACCGCATGGCCATGTGTTTCTCGGTCATGGGGGTTCTGGTCCCAGATATGGTCATCAACAAGCCAGAATGTGTGAAAAAGACTTTTCCAAATTTCTACCAAAAGTTAGCCTCGGCTCCCCCGTTGGGTTTGGGGATGACCATCACCCAGCCAGGTTCCAGCCTGGCCCTGAGCGAGGATTTACTGTTTGCCTGAGAAATTTGGATGAAAGCGAGCAAAGCCATAGTGATTGCCATTGATGGCACCAGTGCCAGTGGCAAGAGCACCAACGCAAAGCTTGTCGCCAAGCGACTGGGCTTCACCTATGTCGACACGGGAGCCATGTATCGGACCTTGGCATGGTATGGCATCAAGTCCAGGATTGATATGCATGATGGCAAGGCCATCGCTCAACTGTGTCGGAAGTGGAAGACCAAATGTCTTTGCATCGACGGGCATGTCAGGCTTTTGGTCGATGGTTATTACCCCGAAAAGGAAATCCGAACGGCTCAAACCAGCGCTGCAGTCCCTCATGTGGCCGCAGTGCCCAAAGTACGTGACTGGATGAAGCAGCTTCAGAGAGATTGTGTTCAGTTTGGGAACCTGGTCATGGAAGGCCGCGATATTGGGACACACATTTTTCCGGAAACGGAGCACAAATTTTACCTCGATGCCAACCTCGAAGAGCGGTCTAAGCGTCGCGAAGCAGACGGGATTGACGAAGATCTTGCCAAGCGCGACCAGCGTGATAGCCAACGCTCAACCGCACCGCTGATGGTTGCTCTGGGTGCCAAGGTGATCAACACTTCAGGGTTAACCCCAGATCAATCAAGCCAGCAGATCATTGATGGCATCCTGGAGCGGGATCCCCAGGTTCAGGCACTCATGGATTGCTGATTCCTTTCTGGGCTTACCCCAAAAACAAACTGTCTTTTCACGATTGATCGCATGCGTCTTGGATACTACCTCATTTGGTTTCTGTTCAGGGTGATCTTTCGGCTGGGCTTTGGATGCCGCATCCTGCATCCCGAACGTTTTCCCAAGGTTGGCCCTGTGCTGATTGCCTCCAATCATGCCAGTTTCATGGACCCTCCCCTCATTGGATCGAGCCTACCACGCGAAATCACCTACCTTGCCCGGGACAGCCTGTTTGCCTTCGGTCCGTTTGGACGCATCCTGACCTACATCAACGTCATCCCGGTGGATCGCGGCGGTAAAAGTCCGAAAGGACTGAAGATCATTGCTTCCAAACTCAAGGAAGGTTTACCTGTCATTGTATTCCCAGAGGGCACTCGAAGTAGCGATGGATCCTTAGGGGAAGGCAAGTCAGGTGTTGGCCTGTTGGCTATCAAATCGGCAGTACCGGTTCTACCCGTTAGGGTCTTTGGCACCTACGAGGCCTATGGAAGGCACATGTCATTGCCCAGACCTTCCCCCATCAAAATCAAATTTGGAGATCCTATCGATCTACAGCCCTTGCGAGAGGAAGCCAAAAACGCCAGCAAGGAACGGGTCAAGGCCATTTATCAGGAAGCCACTGAAAAAATCATGGCTGCCATCAGTCAGATCCAACCGCATCGGGATTGTCAGCAATTCGCTCAGGACTGAGTCTGGTTTGAAGGTGTCTCCACCGGTGGATCTTCCTGTTCCTGGATGAGCGCATCATCCCTGAGCTTCGCAACAAAAGTCCCCAAGGCACGTTCGCGAGCCTGCTGCCACCAGTCTTCAGTCACCTGATCGATGACCGAATCAAAGGGTTGGAGGCTTTCGGGCTCAACCTCCACGACCTTGGCCAGATGAAAGCCATGATAGGATGAGAAGACGGGGCTGATTTCGCCTTTTTGCATGGAAAAAGCCACAAACTCAAATTCATCCATCAATTCGCCCCGTTTAAAAAATCCCAAGTCAATTTCTTCAGGTGGCTTGTCTGAAAAAGTACGGGCTAGGGTCATGAAATCTTCCCCCCCCAGCAGCCGTCGTCGCATCTCGCAGCATTCGCGGAAAAGCGATTCTCGGTCGGTTGCTTGACGCATGGACTTAAAAATGTGCAAAGCCCTGACCCGACCAGGTGTGGTGTAGGCAGCAGCCTGATCCTGATGAAAACCTTGGAGGGTTTCCTGAGAAGGTTCCTGGATGGATTGATAGTGCTCAGTCAGCAGATGATCCATTTTTAAATTAAGTAAGACCTGCTCACGTAACAAGGTCTCTTGCCCCTCCACCATGCCCGTAGCAGCTCGAAAGGCCTCCTCCCCCCCATGCTCAGCGTGCAACTTGTCAACGGCCTGATTGATATCCTGTTCGGATGGCTGCCACGCATCTTTTTCAGCGGCCTGGTGAAGCAATAATCGGCCAATCACATTTTCTTTAGCCTGGGATCGAAATTCCTCATCGCGCTCACAGCAACTGACCTGACTGTGCTGCTCGTGCCATGCTTTGATTTGAGCGCTCTCCTGTTCAATCCACTCTTCCAGGATAGGTTCTCCGTTGACTAAAGTCGGCATTCTCTAAGCTTAGGCGATGGGCGCGAAAGGTCAAACCCTGCCCAAGGCAGTCAGAACCTCCTGGGGCCCTAAAAATGTCCCTGATCGATGATAAAAGAACGGCTCCCCGCGATTGACAGGGAGCCGTTTACTAAAGAATCCAAATGAGCTTTAAACCGGTATCAAACCACCACTGATGGCACTTCAAAAGGCTTGCGATAAACCCGAGTGAGCATTTCGTTGGCCCTAGGCTGATCCACGAAACCAGTTCGAGAAGCATCCATTTGAAGAGGAAGTCCCAAGGTCACAGGGGTGGCATTCAGATCCACATCATTGACCTGCAAGTGTTCCAGCATGCGGCCGACTGACTCAGCAGCCAGGGCATCCCCTCGGATAGTCTCCATGACCTCACCAGGTGAAGCCTTTTGCCCTAGGTAGTAGGAAATGTTCCCAGTGTGACAGAGACCACTTGAAATATGACCTTCCCAAATGTCGGCATTGAGGTCTTCACGCTTGCGACTGCGCACAGCCTGGATCATGTTGGCAAAATGATCGCCACCTCCTGAGAACTTGCGAATCACCTTGCCACTGTGACTGTATGCGGTGGCATTGCTGTAGGAAGGAATCACCATGTAACCTTCTTCACAATCAATCACCAGCCCCACCTCCACACCCAGGTAATTTGGGCGGGCATTGTTCTGAGCATAAGAACCAAGCCCACGGACTTCAAAAATCAGAGGAGCTTTCTCGTAGTGGTGGAAAACGATCTGGGTATTGGCGGTGTCACCGTCGTCTTCATAACCCAGGCGCCCACCCACACTGACCACCCTGGGAGCCAGTTGATCTTCACCCAGGATCCATCGTGCAATATCCATCTGATGAATACCCTGATTGCCCAGGTCACCATTGCCGGTATCACGAACCCAATGCCAGTCGTAGTGAAGGTTCTCCCGCATTAGTGGCTTCAATGGAGCAGGACCCGTCCAAAGATCGAAATCAATATGCTTGGGTACTGCCTGTGGTCCCTCAACTTTTCCAATCGACTTGCGACGCTTGTAGCAAAGACCCCTGGCAACACGAATTGCCCCCAGTCCTCCCTCTTGGATAAAGCGCACCGCCTCCTGCATACCAGGGTTTGAGCGACACTGTGTGCCCGTTTGAACTACCTTATTGTGCTTGCGCGCTGCATTGACGATCTGCTGTCCTTCCCACAGGTTGTGCGAGACTGGCTTTTCGACGTAGACATCTTTGCCAGCGAGAATCGCCTCAACACTGATCAGTGCATGAGTGTGGTTGGGAGTCGCAATGGAAATCAGGTCAATATCCTTGTCCTCAAGCATACGACGGTAGTCCGAATAGGCTTTGAGCTTTTGACCCGGCTTGCTGTATTGCTCAACCCCTTTCTCCAAGACTTCAAGATCCACATCACAGAGAGCGGTCAGGCGCACACCTGGAAGATTGCCAAAGCCCTGAATATGGCTCTTACCTCGACTGCGGAATCCGACAACACCAACTCGAATGGCTTCATTGGCACCAAGGGCACGACTCCATGGATTCACCATAGCCAGCGAAGCGGTCATGGCCGCTCCGGATTGAATGAAATGACGACGATTGAATGATTGTTTCATGATTTGATTAGTTTTTCAAAACGCCGGGCAAATGTCCCTTGAGTTTTGAGTTAAAGGCAAATTAAGACTCAGCAGCATACAGGTCGAATCGGTGATCGACCCCAGCCTCTTGGGTATCGCCACGATGAAAGAAGAAACGGTATTTCCAGGTCAGGGCCTCACCATCCTTGATGATGAGGTCACCGACTCCTTTTTCCTTCTTTTCAAAATTATGAACGCCAAACGGGTTGGCAGCAAACAAGCCGTAATCACGGACGTGCCACCAGGTGGGATGACGAGGGTTGGATGGATGGTCAAAGATCGCTACCCCAACGGTGTGCTTCTCCACTGGGCCAACATAATCAACCCATTTGGCGCGTTTGCCCCAAGTCTGCCCGTCCTTGACCCCCTCGCTATTGAGGATGTGTCCACCGGCTACCTTGCCCTTTAAGCGCATGGTAGGAGCCAGTCGTAGCGCCATACTCCCCTCCTTGGTATCTCCCATGGTTAATTGGCCATGCGAGGCCCTCACTTCGATATCAAAATCAACGATCCTCTCCTCATCTGGTCGATTATGAATGGTCATGGTGCGAACGTCGCTTCCCACGATGGTCCCATCCTTGGCAATAAGATGATTCAGGGTCTTGATGATGCCTTTCTTGGCGCCAGAGCTGATGCGCAGGAACGCAACGTGGTGTGTGGTGCCTGCGCTGGAGCTTTCCGACCAGAAATCGTGACCATTAATCTCCCCATGAGCATACCAGAAGGACTTGTGATGGGGGTGATCATGCTCTTCACCAGCTCCCTCAGCCATGGGCCAATTGCGAGTCATTGGGAGTCCCTTGGGCCCCATAACGGGGTAAAAGAAGGGACGCGAAACGTCCTGATAGTGATATTCGGTGAAAAATTCCCCGTTAATTTCGATGCGTAGCTTATTGTCAATTGGCTTGATCAACACACCCTGGTAGGTGTTCTCCGCTCCCAGAGTCGAGGCAGGTATGGAAGCGATCAGGCAGAAGCATAGTAGCCATTGAAGGAATCTGGTGGTCAGCTGCATGCTTTGCTTTATCCCTGATTACCATGGGTTTTGCAATAAAAAGGTCATCCCCTAAAGCTGCATCAGGGACAGTGGGTTTAAACAATGATGGGCCTCTGGGGAAAGGCCCTAAAAGGTTCAAGCACATGGAGACATGTTCAGTTTGCTGGTGCCACAAAAAAGATGAGCCAGTAACCAACCCCCATCAAGCAGAGATCGACCAACATGTGGGCAAGCCAGGCACCGAGTATGGACTGATGCCTGATCATCAACCATGACCAGACCGCCCCAGCTGCCCCAACACAGCACCCGAAGAACCAACCCATCGGACCAGCAAAGAAGGTCGTGGTCACCACGAAATGATGTGCGGCAAAACCGACCGCGCCCGTTAGGTGAGCCATCCATGCTTTGGGAAAACAACGATGCAGCTGTCCAAAGACGAACCATCTCCAATAGTATTCTTCCAGCAAGCTGTGCCCAATGGAAATAAAGAGAGCAAAGACGGGAAAAAAGCGAATGATTCCCATGTCGGTCGCCTTCTGGCGAACCATTTCGGCTTGGTTTCTCACCAAATCTCCCCAGGGAGTCAGCAAGGTTAGGAGAATCACAGATCCCATGAGAAATCCGCATATTGCGCCCTCCTTAGCCATCTTAGCATCCAGTCGGAAATAGCCTCGAAGGTGTGACCAAGGCAGTTTAAGCAGCACAAAAACCGCCAGTGCGGGCCACAAAAAGGTGTATACTTTAACCAACCCATAGATTATCTGAACGAGTTGGCTTTGATCCTTCAGGTTAAAGTAAATCAGGGAACCCAATAAGGGAATCACCAGGGCCGGCAAAGTGACTAAATAAATAATGGCTTGGTGGGAATGTTTTTTCACTCGGACGAGGACTAGATGGGGGACAATGGGCTGGAAGAGAATACCTTGCACTCGAGTTAATTCAAAAGAGACCTTTATTTCAAGCAGGATGAATCCCCAACAAAACACGTAGTTAGGTCGAGCGAAACAAAACCTAACTTTTTCCTTTGTCAGAGGTTGACATGAATGTGTTTTGGTGATCTATTGAGTGCAGATTTCAAGAATTTCGAGTGGTTGAATACACTAAGACTTAAAGGACTTAAAGGATTATCCGGCAAGTTGTGTTGACCCTCACCGGCTTTTTGATGAGATCTGAAAGTTTCATCAAAATCCTACATAATCCTACTATTGAATACTGGTTCTGGAAATTCCCCGGGCCCTTAGCCATCCTCTGGTGATAGGGCCCGGTTTTATTTTAGCCCCCTTTTATCTCACCCCCAAGTGCATGTTTTCGACGACTTGGGGATGTTGCTACCTGTTTCCATCCTGAATTGACGGCACTGAAGGGATGCCATCATCCGGCCAACCGCCCTACTGAAACACCATCGCTTTCAAAAACCATACCCTAGAGAACCCCTCCTAGGCCTAGTTCAAAGCTTAGGTTGGCTTTTGCCCTTGATACCATGGAGGTGTTTTCACAAGATCCGCTCATGATCCTGCCCATCGTTAAATATGGCCATCCAGTCTTACGCCAGCGCGGTCGTCCTATTGATGTGTTTGATCAATCCCTTGAGGACCTGGTGGATGCCATGCTTGACACCATGTATGACGCTGATGGAGTGGGCCTTGCAGCACAACAGATTGGGAAGGCTCTTCAACTCACCGTGGTGGATGTTTCTCAGTCTGATGATCGTCCTAGCTCCATGAAGGTGAACAATGAGCCCGTTGATCTCCAGGAATACATGCCCCTGGTTCTAGTCAACCCCCTGATTGATCAGCCAAGTTCCACAGTATCAGGCCCTGAAGGCTGTTTGAGTTTCCCTGAGATCTATGCAGATATCGATCGCCCGGAGCAAGTGCGGGTCAGAGCACAGGATCACAAGGGCAACCCCGTTGAATTTGTCTGCGATGGCCTACTAGCCAAAGCAATTCAGCATGAAGTGGACCACTTGAATGGCATCCTTTTCATTGATCGCATGTCGACCCGAGACAAGGATAGGTGGCGACCTCAGCTAGAATCATTGCAAGATCAAACCAAACAGGCACTCAAGGCAGATTAGGTCCCAAGCCCAGACTCAGGATTCAGTCATACTGTTTTCTCAAGTGAGAGGGTAGGATATTAAGTTCACCTCGGTATTTGGCAACCGTCCTCCTCGCGATCTTGATTTCTTTGCCCATCAGCAATTTGACAATCTGATCATCAGAAAGTGGTTTGGAGGGATTTTCATCTCGCACCATGTCGTTGATCAAATCCTTGACCGAAGCATTAGAAACATCTTCACCCGACGCAGTCTGAATTCCTGAGGTAAAGAAAAACTTCAGTTCAAACAGTCCCTGAGGGCACTCCAAATACTTGCCTGAGACAGCTCGACTGACCGTGGTTTCGTGAACCCCGACCTGTTCGGCTACCTGCATCATGGTCATGGGTTTGAGATGGGTGATCCCATGATCAAAAAAATCTCGCTGCCGACGGAGAATTTCATGGGCGATCTTGGTGATCGTCTGCTGTCGCTGATCAATGCTCTTAATCAGGAATTTTCCTGACCTGATTTTTTCTCGGATGTATTCCTTCAGATCGGTCGCGCTGGAAGAAGTTGAAAGGAGATCCTTGTAGGTGTTACTGATTCGAATGCGCGGAATGTGGTCATTGTTAACACTAATTTGATACTCACCATCTTCAGCACGAGTGATGAATACTTCGGGGGTCACGTAAGTTTCAGTATCACCACGAAAGGCACCACCGGGTCGGGGATTGAGATGACTGATGCGCTTGGCGGCCTGAACCACGGCATCAAGTGATTGCCCAAGATCCCGAGCGATATCGGGGAATTTACGCTTCCCAAGCAAGGAAAAACATCGATCCAGAATTCGATACTCCAAGCTTTGCTGTTTCCCGATGCGCTCGAGTTGCAACATCAAGCATTCCCTTAAATCACGTGCTCCTACTCCTGGAGGATCAAAGCTTTGGATCAACTCCACAACCCTCTCAATTGTCTCCTTAGGGGCATTAGTAGAAAATATCAGCTCATTGGTTGAAGCCTTCAGGAACCCACCCTCATCAATGTTACCAATCAGCATATCGGCCAAATCGTAATGGGATGCGTCCAAATCAGAGAGCCGCACTTGATCACGAAGTTCTTCTTGGAGGGAGGTCGATGTGGTCAGGCTATCAAACATGTGCTGACGACGTTCTTCATCGTCCTTGGAATGCCTGACCGAGGGCAAGGCCGTCTCACTGAAATAATCCTTCCACTCCTGATCCAGCTGAGTCAATCGCTCAATCTGAGACTCCCATTCCGCATCAGGCGCTGCGGGATCCTGCGGGTATTCCTCTGCATCAAATTCACCATCAGGCTCTTTCTGGGCTAACTCTAATTCAGGGTTTTCCTCCAATACAGGGTTCTGCTCCAATTCCTGATTCACCAAGGCTTGTAACTCCATCAGAGGGGCCTGCAACAACGCCAGCGACTGCTGGAGCTGGGGCGCGAGCATCTGCTGCAACGCCATCTTTTGGGATAGATACAGACCCTGAGCCATGACTAAAATAATATGCCTCGTTTAAGGCAAATATTCAAGCACTGTCGGCACGAAGATTGCTATACTTTGTATCTACTTACCGTCGTATAGCTTACGCATCGCAATTGAAGATTATTCAATCATCAAAAATCACTGATTTCATTATTTTAAAATTCATCTCTACCCCTATCTCGGTTGGCCTCCTGCCGAATAGCTTGGAAGTTACCCTCCTCACAAGCATGGACAAAGCTCTCAACAACCGTTTTGAGAGTTTCCCAGCGCTTGCGAATACGGGCTGCCTCGGGTGAATCGATGTGATTGTCATAGGCAGCACAGGAAACAATCGAAAGGAGGTCAGCGGTTTCCTGAACCATACGACTGGTCGAAGACATCAACCCTTCATCCTGCTTAGGACATCGTTTTGGACTCTTGACATAAAACCCGCCGAATTGTGCGCAAATCCACTGCACCAATCGCTGATCATCGGTGATTTGAATCAACTCGGCTATGCGGTCTAAGGGATTGTTAATACCACTCTGACCTTCGCCCTTGGCTTGAGCCCACTTGTATACCATCGAAAGACTCAGACCAGTCTCCTGAGAAATGACCTTGGGACTGGTATCCTTGTAGATAGCACGAAGCAATTCATGGGATTCCATGACTTATGCTAACGAGGAGCCAAACGCATTGGCAAGGGGGGAGATTCCTTTATGGAAGAAGCCACTTTTCAAGTCGGTAGAAAGCCGGCGAACCGGGCTCAGACTCTAGCGCTTCAGTATCCTGATAAAGGAATTCGGGGCTGTCAGAGCGGATTTCCTGCTCGAGCAGAAGCCAAGGCCCGACAAGTTGACGGGCACGGGACAATCGAAAAACATCCGATGCGTCACCTGACCATTGGAGGACTATCGTGCTGCCATCGAGTGATACGTCATCGATGATCGAGGGCTCGTAACCAGATGGCAGATCAGGCACCCCAGTCGCTTGCTCTGTGTCATCAACCCCCTCCACGACGGCGATACGATAGAAACCGAAATCGGCGGCCGGCCCCAGGCAGTAAACAAGGCTCTGGCTGGAAGCAGATAAGGTATCGAGCACAATCCAGTTGGCACCGACTAGGCTCGCTGCCATTTCGACGCGGTAGGACATACCCTCCATGGGCTCCCAACTCAAGCATAGCTCATCGCCATTTCTCTCTAAGACAGGATCCAAATATTGACGGACTTGGGTGGATGGCTCCGGGTTGGAGGATTCGCTCAGCAGGCCAACACGGAAAAATCGATAAGGGGTCGTCCCTTGGATGCAGAAGGAAGTCTCTTGGCCCTCAGCCAACACCTCATCAAGGGAGCTCCATGGTTCACTGCCAAGAAGGTCGGTCCTACCCTCGATACGATAGTTCCTACCTTGGACACTTTCCCAAACTAGGCATATTTCTCCGTTGCTCATGCTAAGCCCTGGATCGACATAGCTTTGAATGATGGGTTCATCACCAGGAGGCTGGCTCTGGCCATTGTGCCGGATACGGAAAAAGCGCCAGGAGGTCGAAGTGGGCAAACAAAATGAGGTGGCTGTTGAGTCGGCTATCACCTCCTGCCATGCATCCCAAGTCGAATTCAAATCGGCTCGAGCCTCAATGGTGTAGGCGTGTCCCGGCTCAGAGTTCCATTCCAGACAAATGGATTCCTGTTCCCATTGCAGGATGACATCGACATAAGTAGTACCAGCAGGGGGTTGTGGACTCATTTCGCCCACTTTCACCCGAATGAATTGCCAGGGAGTCGGCAGCGCAAGACAGTAGTTTTCAAGTGAAGAAGTGGCGACAACGCTTGTGATGGCTGTCCACGATGCATCCAGTTCAGGGAGCCCCTCAATAACATAGGTTCTAGATGGCTCGGCCTGCCACGTGATACAGAGCTGGTTATCGATCAAATCCAAAACCACATCAGCAAAACCATCAACCGGTTCTGGTTCGGGCTGCTCAGACTCCAGAATCCTGAAAAAGGTGTAGTCCACAGGCAATTCCAAGCAGTGAGAAATCCCAAGACCACTCCCCTCAACCGTGGCAAGATCGACCCATTGAGTGTCAGTCAGACGTGCCCTACCCTGAACGGTGTAAAGGCGATCCTGTAACGAATCCCACTCCAGACAAACTGTACCATCATGATACACCACGACTGGATCGATTACGGCATGCTCATCTGACTTTTGAGCTACCTCCACATTGGCCATAATCTGATAATCCACCTCCTCAGCTGTCCGGTTAATCACCGCCACATACCAGCGACCCGGCTGAAGCAATGGTTGTGATTGGGCGTTGAGAAGAATCGTTTCATCAGACTTCCCTGGGTTATCGCTGGCTGCGTCAAAATCTCCGGGGCCAGGGATAGCTTCATACTTGAGCAGTAGATCGAGATTCCCCGAAAGCTCGCCCTCTGCTCCCGTCATTTGAAAACTGGCAGTGGTGGCCTCAGCGCTGACATCGAAGGAATAGTAGT
>Ga0181572_10001659_pt1 | contig 16224 bp, 6 predicted proteins | sample 101ome_26_FD_133004 | JGI IMG/M metagenome (GOLD analysis project Ga0181572, IMG submission 133004) | Coastal salt marsh microbial communities from the Groves Creek Marsh, Skidaway Island, Georgia - 101408AT metaG (megahit assembly) | ecosystem: Environmental > Aquatic > Marine > Intertidal zone... | reverse complement strand
CGCGCTGAGCTTGAGGGTGGTGTGTCTGAGCGTGAATCTGAGATCGCTCGCGTGCAGACGGAGCTCGCCGAGACGAAGTCGCAGCTTGAGTCTGAGCGCGACGCGCTCCAGGCTGAGCTTGACGGAGTCTTGTCTCAGTTGGTTGATGCCGAGGCATCTCAGGCTGGCGTCGTGTCTCAGCTCGAGACCGAGCTTGCCGCGCTCCAGTCCGAGTTGTCATCAGTGTCTTCTCCTCGCGACGCTGAGGTGTCCGCGTTGCGCGCTGAGCTTGAGGGTCTCGTGTCTGAACGTGAATCTGAGATCGCTCGCGTGCAGTCAGAGCTGGATGAAGCACGTGTGTCATTTGTCGACGAGACAACAACTTTGAGACTGCAGCTCGAAACTGCGTCACGTGTCGCAGCACAACTCGAAGAATCTTACGCTGCTGCTATTCAAGCGAGAGATCAAACAAAGAAAGATCTCGATCAAAATCACGCATTGTTACGCTCTTTTGAAGAGCGTCTCTTTGAAAGTGATGCGGCCCTCGTCATCTCGAATGAAACGATTGTCAAGTTGGAGACAGAAAAGGACAACTTGGAAGCCGAAATTGAAGACTTGAGAACTGACTTCATTCAGATGGAACGCTCGAGGGTGGCAGCCGAGGCAGAGACGTTAGCATTAAGAGATGAACTTTCAACATCTTTGGAAGTTCGCTCATCTCTCGTAGCGGATCTCAGTAGAACGAATGACGAGTTGGAGCAATCACTCTCAGAGCAAACTCGTCTCGCTTCGGAGAACTCGCAACTACGATCTGAGTTGCTGGATGCCAAGGCATTGGCAGATGATTACACTCGCCAATTGTCTGCTGGGATGTTTGATTCAAACGCGCGTGAAACGTTCGGTGTCTCGCCCATGGATTCTTTTGATTTGTCTCAGGACATGAATTACGTGCCCGATTCGGTCGATGAAGTTTTCATTCGCGCGTGTAACGCCGTGCAGAGAATCGAAATCATCACACGCCGGCAGCAACAATCGAACCAGGAATTACAACGTCTTGTGGATCTAGGCGACGATGCGTCGCAAGACGCGCAAATGCTCCGCACTGAGATAGAAGTTCTTTCCGATGAAATCAACTCGTGCCGACGAGTGCTGTCTGATTGCTCGCAAGGCTTGAGTATGCTCGAGTCGCGCATGTCAGAGGAGCTCGCGATGATCGGCAAGTCACCATTGCTCAAAGAAGAGCCGCAGGTGACTCAGAAACGTTTGCGTGAACTGGAACAATCGCTCGCCATAGCGAACGCCGAGTCCAGCGCAACGTTCCAGACTCTGGAGTCTGAGCTCGACTCGAGCGCTGATCCAGGCAAAGACATCCCCGTTGAGTTCACCATCCCATTTGAAACGCAGCCGGGACAACGACTCCTCGTCGTTGGGACGTGGTGCGATTGGATCCCGCAAGCGGGATTAGAGCTGACCTGGGTCCAAGGTAACGTCTGGAAAGGAACGATGCTCCTGCATACGGGTTCCAACTACGAGTACAAGTACGTCGTTGCGGAGGAAGTGCGAGGCGCTCTACCGGGCGATACACCGCCCTACTGGCCCTCTTGGGGCAAAACAGAGCCCGAACTCGAAGCGATGTTCTCAGGAGGTGCGTTCATGCTTACCTGGCAACCCGGGAACAATAAGGCCATGGCGCTCGACAATATTCACACCACTGGCGTCGCGCACATCAGAGTCGCAGACGACTGGATAGCGAATCCAAAAAAGTCACCGATTACTCTCTTCTCCGATCAAGATGAACTCATTGAAATCGTCGGATCGACCGCTCTTCTCGGAGAAACGGTGGACAGAGCAGATCGCGCTCTGGCCGAGGCGCGTAAGCAAGTCGAGATGATGGCTGAGCTCGCGAGCGCGGCGTTGGCGGAAGTTGACACGCAACTCGCCAAGCAAGTGTCGACACAGCTGGACAACATTCGTCGAAAGGGCTCGCTCGAGTCTGACGCGGATGGAAAACATCATCGATTGCGCGTAAAACCAGACGACGATGATGACGAACCGCTCCCCAAATCAAAAGAAAACGACATAAACTGGATGAACATTGGTTACGGGTTTGATGAAGTGAGAGACGCCGGATTCGATTCCTCGTCTGACGACGTCGAAGAGTCCGACGACCACATCGACGGTGTCGACCTCGCGTAGTTCGTCGCACATGAATAAGATGATTAGTATTACAAATATTCTTACAGCCACAGCACCGCTCGCCTACGTACCGTCTTCACCGACGTGGAATTTTTTTGCACCTCGTTCGCGCTCTGCTATCCGCTCTCGCACAGCAGCCACCGAACCAACCGGTGGCATCGCTCGCGCGTAATGCTTTCTCGATCGCAGGGAGTTTCGCGCCTCCGCGCCGTCCTCCTCGTCCCACCATCCCGCGAGCGTCAGCGCCGCGTCCGGCTCGGTTCGAATAATCTCTCTCGCTTCCGCCTCCCCCACCTCCTCTCGCAACGCTCGCACCGCGCGCGCCAGTCTCTCCCCATCAACCAACAACACGCCCGGCGCGAGCGTAATCTGCCGTCCACCGCATTCGAGCGTCGTCTTCGCGCGCACCACGGCGCGCGCCGCCTCGGCTTTGTTCAACAAGAGCGTCATCGGTTCTCTCGTCCCGATCGTCGGCACGTCGATCCCGTGCGCGCCGCACGCCCCCGACGCGCTCGGTGGAAACACATCGAGCCAAGCGCGAACGCGAGACTCGATCTCGTCCGGCGAGCGCCACAGGGATCCCCGCGGGGAGGTGGTGACCAGGTGACGGCAGCTCGCGTTCCCGGTCCAATTCCTCCAAAACACGGCGAGCGCGCGGTCGACGGGGTCGTCGTAGGCGTGTTCGCCGTCGCCGGCGCTTCGAGAGGTGACGTCGCGTCGGTTCAAGGGGTGCGCGAGGAGCGCGCGCGGCGCGAGAAGCGCGCGCATCGGTCGCGATGGCGACCGAGTCGGCGAATGCCGCGGGCGCGGTTGAGCGCAAGCCCACGGTGCTCGCCGCCGGAGCCGCCCCGGAGGGATTCATGGACGACGAAGAGGGAATGTGTCAAATTTTGTATCGACACTTTTGCTTTTGGAAGTGCGAGAGGGATTATTGTTTCGCCGAGGGGTCGAAGTGCGCGCGCGTGCGGGACGTGTGTTGTTGGCCGTGTCCCGCGTCGACGAAGACGTCGCTGTGTGGCACGTCTCGGGAGCGAGAGGTCGCGTCGTACGACGATGAATTGGAGAGGAAAGAGTTTTTAGGGACGCTGACGGCGGATGAGGCGAAAGCGTTGAAGAAGAGACGGGCGGACGCGGCGTTATTTTTGAGACAGAGACTGACGGCGGAGGCGCCGGAGACGCAAATCATGACGACGGCAGCAGGCGCGGAGGGAGGGGAGAGGCGGCGAGTGAGACTTTGGGAAAAGACACTGAGGAATGCGCATGCGGATGATGCGTCGGTCGATGAGGACGACGCATGCGCGTACGATGAGCCGCCGCTGCCGCGGCCGGAGAGACGCGCGCGAAGAGATGAACGGTACGATGGACGCGCCTCTCGTCCCGAGGCGTCAGAGTATTCGTCGTACAGCGATGACTCGTACAGCGATTCTTACGACTCGTACAGCGATTCTTACGACTCGTACAGCGTTGATTCGTATTCCGATGACTCGTACTATTCGTACGTCTCGTCGGAAGATAAAGAGTCGATTCGTGCTCGTCTCGATCACTCTGCGTCGGCTGACGCGTCGGTTCGAATGGATGAGTTCGGGAACAAATTAGTCGTCGGAAGAGACCTCGCGTACGCCACGGAGGGTCTCCTCGGACCCGGTTTGACGCGCTGGGAAAATTATGTCACCGCCGCTGAAAAGGCCGGCGCGCTCCACGAGCGCAAGCTCCGAAGACGCGCCGAGCTTCGAGATCGCGATCTCAACGTCGCGCTTCAAAACCTCGATCGCTTCGCTGAATCGCAAAAGATTAGCGATCAAGATCTCGAGGTCAGGCGCGACGCTCTCGTCGCCGCGCACGAGTCTCGCGTTCGGGACGCGCTCGAGCGTGAGCGCCGACGAGAGCTTCGCCGACGACGAAAACGAAACCTCGCCGCCGCCTTCGAGGCGAAACGCGCGCACGCCCGTCGTACCGCTCGACGCGACGCACAGAACCGATAGTCATAGATCCGGGTAGGCCTACGCAGACCCGATAGCCATAGATCCAGGTAGACACGTCGCGTAGACACCATTTGAGCCAAAAAAAAGATGACGAGGGAGAGTGGGCACTCGACCGACGCGCGACTCAGTCACGCGCGACCGACCGCGCTCGACGCGCGACCGACCGGGCCAACGCGCGCGAGGAAACCTTTCGCTGTCACACATTCGACGCAAGCGACATGTCGCGCGCGGGATTGACGCCCTCGGCGCGAAAAGCCATGGAGGACGCGCTCGACGGCGGCGCCTCGGTCGCCGTCGCGCGCGCGCCGGCGAAACAACCCGCGGCGCCGACGCGCCGACGACGCGGACGGCTCGGGGGTCCGCTCGGGTTTCTGGGATTCCTGCGTCCGAAATTTCGGTACGGGTTGGTGGGCTTCGTCGCGGGATGCGCCTTTAGCGCGTGGGTCGCCGCCGCGGAGGTGGACCGCCGCGTCGAAGACGCCAAGGATACGATGAAGAGAGAGCGCGAGGTGAGGCGTCAGAAGAAGCTCGAGACGAAACAGGCGAATAAGATTATCGGTGTGCCGATCATCGAGGAGCTCCCGGATGAGTACGAGGATGGGGACCCCACTCGAAGCGCGTCGGCGGACGGGGGCGAGTACAAGATGGTTTTGGTGGTTCGGGAAGATTTGCCCATGGGCGCGGGGAAGGTGGCGGCGCAGTGCGCGCACGGAGCGGTGGGTGCGGTGAGCATCGCGTCAAAGACGTCGCGGATGGAGCTCGGGAAATGGGAATTAGACGGTCAGAAAAAGGTGACGCTCGGGGTGCGGTCGCTTGCGCGATTTGAGGATTTAGTGCGCGAGGCCAAGGCGGCGCGGTTGCCGACGTTCGTGGTCGAAGACGCGGGTCGCACGGAGGTGGAGGCGGGCACGAAAACCATGGTCGCAATCGGACCCGCGTCGACGGAGGCGATAGACAAGATTACGGGGAGTTTGCGATTGTATTAATCGAAGCTCTGTTGTTACACGTTTAAAAGATAACTTTTTACGCGAAGACGTCTTCGCGATCCATCGGCGCCGTTTCCTCTGGCTTCTCCGCCTCGAGCGAAGCGAACTCGAGGAAATGGGTCGGTCGATGTCTTTCGTGATAAAACTCGAGAGGGTTTCCAAGTTTGAGCGCGTACTTCATACCCGCGGAGTGCTTGACGCCTTGGAACGAGTAGTTCCAGGAACCGCCGTCGGGAACCATGTAATAACCCAAGAATCTGTCGGAAAGCAACATCTGCACCTTTTCGAAATGACCGGCGGCGTATCCTTGCGGATTCGTGCTCGTCATGTCCTTATTCGAGCGACCCCACTCGTACCCAGACGGCGTGATCTTGTACGCCGTGAGCGAGCACGAGCCGGGCGTGAACGAACACGTCAGAATGATGCACTTCTCACCGTCCCAAGACGGATGTTGCTCCAGAATCTTCGCGTGTTGCGTGCAATCTTGCGGTTGCAATTGCGAACTTTCGTTCGGCTGCGTGTGAATCCAACCCAACGGCTCCAGGTCGCTCAAGTAGTCGTGTTCGGGGAGCATGGACGGCAAGTTGACCGCGCTGTGGTTACCCCACTGCGGAGGCATCACGACGCAGCGGATCTCCTTGACTTGAGGATTGTCCGGAGGTGAGACGCCGTACAAATAACCTGCAATCTGCGTACGTAAATCCGCAATCGTGATGAACTTCTTCAAAACATTCTTCGGCATGATGTATGTGTAACCGGTTTCCTTCAAATCGTCGCTGTTGACGTAGATGTGGTTCACGCGCAAGTGCAAGTTCGTCGCGCTGATGGCGCGAATACGCCAATCCGTCTTGCTTCCAAAGGTTGATTGCTCGTACGGACTCGTCGTGGTGACGATGAGCTCGTCTCCGTGTACGTTGGTCGTCTTCGTGGTGACGGCGATTTGCTGGTTGGCGTCTTGGCCGCGCTTCTCGATGTCGGCGATTTCTTGTCGCTGCACGGATGGGGGCGTGATCTCAGCGCCAAGAATGATATCGCGCACTTCGCTCTGCGTCAAGGCAGAGACATTGACGTTATTCTTGGCGGAGTAATCCGCGAGGATCAAATCCTTCAAGGCGATTTCAACCTTGATCCACTGTTCATCAGTCAAATCCGGCCACACGTGATGAGGCAGCGTGACGACGCTTTTATCTGGACGTAACATCATTTTCGCCTTTTCGTTACTCACGTGCAACGCGCGCAAGATCAAAATCAATCGACTGAAGGCCGTGTAGCTCGAAATAGTCTTCAACCAGTCATCGTAGATGTTGAAGAGGACCATCTGCGGCTCCGTCGCCTTCAAGATGAGATCGCCAAACTTTTCAATCTTCATGCATGCCTGGAAAGGTAGTTGCAATTCACTCCCCTTGATGACGATGTTCGGGTAGTCGAGCATGTGCGTCTCCAAAGGATCCAGCATGCCCTTTCTCGTGACGATGATCTGTTTCGGCTGCTCTTCAATCGGAAGCGAGCGAATCAAAGCCGCGACTTCTTCTGCCGTCTTCCATTTCGCCAACTGTGCGAGACGCTTTTGACCAGCCCACACACTCGTGTGGATAATCTTCAAGAAGAGCTGACCCGTGCGTGGATTAAAGATAAAGATCGCACCGTTGATGGGCTTCGTGACCAAGTTACCTTCGAAAGTTTTGTGAATAGTCACGCGATAGACGTTCGTATCATCCACAAACCAGATGGTTTGGTTACTGAAAAGCTCACCATAGTTTTGAGAGTTGAGATACGGCTCCGTCGGCTCGGATGAGTACAGCTGCAAACCTTTACGAATACGCTCTCGCAAAACGTAAAGCGCCGGGTTCGCCTTCATGATCTTTGCCATCGCTTGCTGCACCAACGGCTTGCATCCTGGGAACCAGTTACCGTACGCCGAGTGCAAGTTGTAAGCCAAGTCGATGCCAATCATGACACCGGTCGGTGAAGGATAAATCGACATGTTATCGGTAGTGTAGTCCAAGAACTTCGCTCTCGTGTAGCGTTCGATGTCGTGAGAATCGAAATCGCCCCAACGAAGTTGCACGTCGATCCAAAATTTGTTCGAGCTCTTTTGATCAAACGTGTCGTTCGTCTCCCCCATCAAAGAAGGCTTACAGATCGACCATTTGTACGCAGCGAACAACAAGATATCCGCACACGAGCTGTTCATCTTGTACGATTTTCTCGGGTGGATTGTCTCCTTTTGTACGGTTTCGATCTCCAACGCATCGAGTTCCTGGTCAAAGACGTTGCACATATCCATGACGACTGACTCGTGGATCTTCTGCCACAAGTGCGCTCGGAAGATTTGGATCAATGAAATCTTCAGCGTCGGGATTTTCCCATGCATGAAGATACCGGTCAAATCGAGCTGGACTTGGAAACCGACGTAAACGTTGGCGCGGTTGATCGTCGGCGACCACCACAACGTGAAGCGACGGTTGGGAATTTGGTTCAAACCGCTACGCTGCGCGTTCGTCAGCTTCTTCATCTGCATGCTAGCCTCGAATCCACTCGACTTTTCCCAGAACAGACCCTCCCACGTCGGGAAATACGTACCCTTGAAGAGTGTGTGTTCGAGAATACCCTCGACGCCTCCAAGCGCTTGGATAACGTCAGTGCGATAGTTGTTCAAGTTCCAGAGCTTTCCATCGTGACGCTGATGCGTCCACCAGAATGGATTTTGTCTGGTGAGGTTGTACTCCTTGAAAGAAAGTCGCACCCGCCAGCCCTTGTCGTACGCCAACGTGTGACGGTCCTTTTGGAACAAGGTGTTGATGCGAGGAATACCTCTATCCCACGAGTCCTCAAGATCCTCGAGCGTTAAACGACGATTTTGCGCCTGCGCTTCTTGTCGCTTGAGCGCATACTCAGCCCAAACGCGTTGAGAATCGTTGAATTCCGCCTCCCACGGCTGAATGTAACGGAACAAGTTCGGAATGAGCTGATCTTCTTCGTGCGACATACCCGAACGGAAGTGCGTGATGCCAGAATCCGTTTGCACACTGTAACGCAAATCACTCTGCGGAATTAAAATGTGACCCATGGAGAGCATGCCAAGACCACCAATCTCCTTCGGCGCGGCGAACACGCACGGAGGGAATCTGCTTGGCATTTTCGAGTTGAGACCAATTTTAACTCTGGTTTGGATTTTGTTCTCGCATTTCACCAAAAGATCAAGAAGCTCGGAAGTGTGAATGGTCGCTTCTCTGTAGTACGTCATCAAACCGATCAGCGCCGTGTTCCATTTGTTCACAATCTTCGAGAACGTTGTAGCACCGGAAGACATGAGCACTTGGCGGATGCGATTTTCAAACGCCTTCAGCGCCTCGTCGTCCACACGCAAAAACGCTTGCGCCGTGCGCTCCTTGGTTTGCTCATTGTGCAAGTTCCAAACACCGTCCTTGTTGGCGAAATACTCAGTTGCCATCCTAATCTTTGGCAAGATGCGCACTTCAAAGCCGCACATGGAGAACAAGAGGTTGGGGTTGTCGCGCGAGTACACACTGACAAATCCGTTGTCCCATTCCAGAGTAGTCAAAGATCGCGGCAGGCGATTCTTAATATCCCAAAACACAGCGCGGCCGAGGTTGACATCGTGCTTCATCAAACGCATGCGCGCATCACGCGGCCAGCACTTCTTGTTGTTGTAGCCAACCATGTTTTCATTGTTCGGATCCGGATGCTCGGTGAGATATCTCTGGATCAAATCGCGAGACTCGTCGGCGGTAAACTTGAACAACACGTGGACCTTGTCGATGTAACGAGAGTACAATCGAATCGGATGCTTGGTTTCCGTCTCAACATCACGAAATGAAATGAACTCATTCGGCATATTAGCGGGCCCCGCGATTTCTGACGCTCTCGTAAGGCCGAGCAAAAGGAGATCGAGTACCAAACCGTAGTATTGCGTCATGAATGAGGCAAATTGCAAACCACGAATCATACCATAGCTGTTCGTATGACTCATATCCTTATACGAGATGACGACGTTGTTCTTTGCCGTACAGTAATCAGCAATGTTGTGATCGACAATCAACCGCATAAGACGGTTGAGCAACGTAAGGTCAACCTTTTCGAACATCTTTTCAAATCTCGTTTGCAACATGACGACGCATTCGCCTTCATTCGTGTCCCAGATGTCCGTCAAGTTATTGATGCCTTGGCACCACTTGTACACGAGCAGCGGCGCGGGCTCAGTGTCTGATGGCTTGATCCAGTTGGGGAAGAGCTGACGCTTATCGGCCTCGTACCAGATGTACTGATCGAGATAGGCATCCGAGATCTTCTCCAATGGTTCAATTTCATAGACAGGGATCAAGTGCGAGTACAAATCCATGAACTCGATGCCGACTTCTTTGAAAGCACGTTGCGTCAAGAGATGTCTCTTGATGCGGCTCAGCGCCTCGTGTGGATTGTCGAACGCCTGCTCAATGAGCCCGAGCTCCTCTCTTTGGTTTTGATTCAAACGACCCGTCACCGAATAATTCTCCTTCAAACGCTCGAGAGCTAAAATGAGTAGCTTTCTGTCGTGCTTGTACGACAACGGAGGGAAAGGAATCGGAGAGAATCGTCGAGATTCGAGCCAGTGCACAGTCGTCGTGTAAATGGCGACGGCCTCTTCCGGAGTCACGTACGGTCCATCCTTCAAGTAGTTGTGCTGTCTCTCTTGCTCCGCCTTCAGGTACAAACGCGTCAAGCGACCAAGATTCTTGCGGCATACTGTCTTGTCGACGGTCGCACCGCGACGAATACGCTCTCTGTTGTAGTGCGTGACGTTGGTCCACCAGTCCGCCTTGCTCTTCACGTATCTCAAGATCATGTTCTCAATCGGGGCGGGCATACCGGGCACCTTCCACGGAATGTTCGCTTTAAACGATCGCCACGCTTCAGAGAGATGACTCAAAATGGTTCTGGCCTTGTTCTGCTTGACACCTTCCGGCATAGAATCTAGGATGTCGTGCATCACCGCAGCTCGCAATTCGAGATCAAAGTGCGACTCGATTCGCTGCTTGGTAACCGTCTTGGCGATGCCCTTGTTGTTGCGTCCCTCGAATTGTCGGGCAAGCAAGTTACCCAACCATCTTTCGAGCAACGGCACGACACCGCGAAGGAAGAAGAGCCAGACTCGCCACATTGGAGCCCAGAAGCCTACGCCCGGACCCTTACCAATCACTGAAGTGTTGAATCTGTAGTAAATCAAGTGCTTGAGGTCCTTGCACATTCTAATCTGTCGCATGAGTTTGTACTTGTATCTGTACATCCCCGTCAGCTGGCCCACGTGTGAGAAGACGTATTGCAGACCGTCAGCGAGCTGGTACGCATCGATGTTGCCAAGGCGAAACTGAACGTTTGAATCCACCACGAGCTTGGTAAGACGTAAAATCTCACGGCACAGATGGAACGCGTTACCGAAGCGACTCTTCTTACGCTCCTTCGTTGTGAGCGTCTTGACTGGCTTCAAGTTGAAGTTGTAATCCAAGTGCAGGTAGTTCAAATTCTTGCGGTGAATCAACAAGTTGAGCATGTTGTAACCTTGTCTGCACACTTGCAAACCAGCCTCCACCCAATCAAGCTCGGTACATTGGAAGAATTTCGTCTTTTTGAGAGCCACGAAAAGGTTGCGTCTCTTCACCGGCTTCGGTGGACGTTTGTGGAGCTGATTCAGGACGAAACCCTTCAACAACTTTTGGTAGGAAACGCGCACCTTGACTGGGTAGCCAGACGGGCAGTGCTCGTGGAACCAGCTGTTCACCAAAGGCACATCCATGGCGCGACGCGTTTGACCACTTCGAAGATTGAACGGTCTCGGCGCGTAAAGGAGCGCGATTCCACCGGATGTGTTCTCCGTGTAAAGCGGGGTCTCTTCCAAGAAGGGCTCGATGCCCAGCGGCAACTCAAAGTCGTCTTCCTCGTCCTCGGCGGCTTGCTTCTCCTTTGACGATCTGTAGTGCGCTATGGGATGGATGAGCGGGTCGTAGTAATACGCCGGTAAATCGGGATCGTCCGTCTTGATGAACATGACCATGGGCGTGTGGTACACCGCGAGCGAAACCTTGCGAGGACGGTTGTTGTACAAGTACGGAAACGCAACCTTGTACTCGGTTCGCAACGCGCTACGGATGATGAGCTTGTTGATGTCGTTGAACTCATTCCAGTCTTCATCCGCACGGTCCATGTCGCGGAATAACGGCTCAAACTTAGGTCCACCCGGAATGCACATACCCAACGCCTTGGCGGTGAAGAAGGATTTGTGATCGAAGAGGTAAAAGTAATTTTTATCCGTCAAGTCGCTCAACAGATGCGATGAAAGCCTGTGTAAGTTCGCCATAACCGGTATCGGAAGCTGCCATTTGCGGTAACTCGGTCCATTGACAAATTTCGTCCACCTCAGCGGCGTGTGATCGTAGAACCACTCCACCACTGGCGCGTCCTCTTCCTCGTCGAGTTCCAACTCGATGGCTTCCAGAGGATCTACGTCCAACAAGTTATCTGCGTAATCCAAAGGCGGTTCTTCGTCATCGAACGGTGGAAACCGCATGCGCTTAAAGTGCTTTCTATCTCTCTTCTCTCTCCTCATCATGATCCACATCGTGCCCCATTGCGCTATGAAGACGGGTTCAATGACGCGCGGCGTCTCGTTCACAAACGTAATGGCACCCGTGATGTGATAAATCACTTCACAGTGCCTCACTTGCTCCCAAGGCATCGGCATATTCTCTAAAAGTTTATACACCGCGTGCGGCACGAACTTCAACGCCCCCAAGTACACGCGCTTATCGTGTCTAAACTTTCTCGAAGACATGTCCCCGTGATCTTTGATGATCTTTCTCACGTGTTCCGGCGGCATCTCCTCTTTCGCCGGTTCCACGTACCCAAACTTCCTCGTCGTGCTGTAACGCTTCGCATTTAACGTTTGCCATTTACGAGCTGCGAATTCATCGAAAAATCACGCGCACACACTCGTCAGTCTTCGCTCCGCTCCGCGCCGTCGAACCGGGCAATGTCGCGTCTCCTCGCCGTCCCCTTCGCGCCCTCTCACTCGCCCTGGCGCGAGCTTGCGCCTCGCGTCGTCGCGCCTCGCGCGCCCACGCACCCTTTTCTAATATCTCCTCGCTCACGCCAACCTCCATGGCGTCGTCATCGCTCTCTGCGCGCGCGCCGCGCGTCATCGGATCACCGCCCGCCGCCGGCGCCCTCGCGATCGTCTCCCTCGAGCGCGCGGCGATGACGACCGCGCGACTCTCGCGCGCGGACGATAACCGCGCGCTCACGTGAGCGATTCGCGGCTCGCGTGCGTCGAGGGCGACCGCGCGTCGCCGTGTGCGGGGCGCCGCCCGCGAGGGGGCACAGTCCGTTGTCCAGCCCTCGGGGAGGGAAACCCTCTCGCCGGTGGGTCGCGACTGGCGAAACTCGGCGAGCGCGAAGCGGAGACCGGGGAAGGTGCGATGCGGTAAATTTTCATGTGAGTATTCACAAATGCGCTGATACTGCTAAGTTTCAAAGCCGTCGACGGTGCGCCGCGTGGTCACCCCGCGCGGCGATGCGTCGACGCGTCGCGCGGGCGGTGAGGCACTCGGCTGTCGCGAGGAGGTTTACTTTTCCGGGACGCTGCACGGTTGGATGCCCCAAATTTCCTTGGCGTACTGGTCGATGGTACGGTCGGAGTTGAACTTGCCGCTGAAGGCGGTGGAGATGATGGAGGATTCGGTCCAGCCGGCGGAGTCGCTGTACGCGGCGTCGACGCGCTCTTGCGCTTCGAGGTAGGAGGCGAAATCCTTACCGACGAGGAAGTAATCACCTCGGCCGAAACCTTCGTTGCCTTCGAGAGAGCTCAAAAGTTCTTCGAAATTGTCACCAAACACGCCGCTACGCACGTACTCGCACGTTTCCGTGAAACGCGGATCCGGGATGAACTTGCCCGCCGCGCGTTCCGCGCGTGCCGGTTCGACTTCGGGATCAGTGATGCCAAACAAGAAGAAGTTGTCCTCACCGACACACTCTCGGATTTCAACGTTCGCACCATCGAGGGTACCGATGATCAAGCAACCGTTCATTTGGAACTTCATGTTGGAAGTACCGGAGGCTTCAGTGCCCGCGGTGGAGATGTGCTGAGAGAGTTCAGACGCTGGGATCAACGTTTCAGCCAAGGAAACGTTGTAATCCGGAACGAAGACAACCTTGAGGAGATCACCGATCTCCGGATCGTTGTTCACAACGTTACCGACGTTGTTGATGAGTCGGACGATGCGCTTGGCTTGCAAGTAAGTGGCGTACGCCTTGCCGCCGAAGACGCAGACGCGCGGCACGCACTTGGCGCGCTCCTCCGGCGTCATCGCCTTCATCTGCTTGTAACGGTAAATAATGCCTAGGATGTTCAAGAACTGGCGCTTGTACTCGTGGATGCGCTTGACTTGAATGTCGAACATGGAATCAATCGGGACGTCAATATCGGTGACCTTCTTGATGTAGTCCTTGCAGATTTGCTTGCGCGCGAGCTTCGCCGCCTTCCATTCCGCTTGGAGCTCTGGGTTGGAGGCGTTGTCAGCCAACTTGCGGAGTTCATCGGTTTCGGTGATCCACTTGTCGCTGCCGACCCACTTGGTGATGACGGCGGAGAGTTCCGGGTTGCAGAAAGCCAACCAGCGTCGCGGCGTGACGCCGTTCGTCTTGTTTTGGAACTTTTCCGGGAAGAGCTTGTAGAAGTCGTTGAAGACGACATCCTTCACAATTTCAGAGTGAATGGCGGCGACACCATTGATCGCCATACCGGAGATGCAGCACAAGTTAGCCATGCGCACCATCGCGGGTTTCTCTTCTTCTTCTTCTTCTTCGACGGTCGTCTTCGCGGTCTTCGCCTTGGCGGCCTTCGCCTTGGCCGCAGCCTTGGCCGCAGCCTTGGCAGCCTTTTCTTCCGGAGAAACGTAGTTCTCAAGGATGCCCATCGCAGCGATGGAGCGTTCGAGTTCCGCAGCCGGCATGCTGGCGTACTTGGCCTTCACGGATGCGATGAACTCTTCGTCGATGCGCTTGATGATCTCCATGTGTCGCGGAAGAAGCTCTTCAACCAAATCCATCGGCCACTTTTCGAGCGCTTCCGGCATCACAGTGTGGTTCGTGTACGCGACAGTCTTGGTCGTGATGGCCCAGGCATCGTCCCAGCTCAAGCCTTCCTCGTCGATCAAGATGCGCATGAGTTCCGGAGCGGCGAGCGTCGGGTGCGTGTCGTTCATTTGAATGGCAACCTTTTCGTGAAGCTTGCTCCAGTCAGAGTTACCACGTTCCTTCCAGCGCGCCAAGATGTCTTGGACAGACGCGGAGCAGAGCATGTACTGCTGGCTCAAGCGCAAAGCCTTACCTTCGCGGGTGCCATCACCCGGGTAGAGCACGGCGCACAACTTGGACGCCAAGTTGGTCGGGCCCATGGAGGTGTCGTAGTCGCTCGCATTGAAAGCCGCCAAGTCGAACTCGACAGCCGACGGTTGCGCGTCCCACATGCGAAGAGAGATGCAGTTGCGCGTCTTGTAACCCGGAATCGGGGAATCGTACGCGATCGCGCGCACTTGCTGGCCCGGTTGCCACTTACCGTCGACGACGCTTCCGTAAAAGGAAATCGGGTAGCTCACCTGCGGGCGCGGGATTTCCCACGGGTTGCCCACTTCGAGCCAGTCATCGGCGAATTCCAATTGTTCACCGGTCGCCTTATCGACGCCTTGCTTGAACAAACCGTACTTGTAACGCAAACCGTAACCCCACGCCGGAAGATCGAGCGTGGCGATGGAGTCCAAAAAGCAAGACGCCAAGCGTCCCAAACCGCCGTTACCCAAACCGGCGTTGCGTTCGACACTCATGACATCCTCGAGCGTGTACCCAAGCGCGCGAAGCGCGTCAGAGTACTCACCGGTGAGTCCCATGTTACCGATCGCGTTCGTCAACGCGCGACCTTGCAAGTATTCCATGGATAAGTAGTACGCTTGCTTCGGGTTCTCCTTGTGAAAGTGCGCGTACGTCTCGTTCCATCGGTCGACCAATCCCTCGCGAACGCTCTGCGCCGTCGCTTGGTACATCTCCGGCACACCAAACTCGATCGGCAACGCGCTCGTGGACTTGGCCGCGTGGTATCGCACGTTCGCTTCGACCTGTTCCTTGGTCGCCTTGCCCGCGTACTCGACAGCCGCCGCCCGCGCCGTCGGCGCGCCGCTCGCCGCCGCTGCGCGCATCGACACCGCGCGCGTCGCTCGTCAGTCATCTCGCGCACGATACGCGCGCACGCGCATCACGCACACCCACGCGCGCGTGCATCCGATCGTCCATCCAGATCTCGCGTCTCCCACCGCTCGTCGCGAGACGCCTCTCGAGCGAGATCATCCATCCATTCATCCATTCGAGACGTCGAGCTTTCTCTCCGTCGTCATCGTCATCGCGCGCGCGCGTACCTCTGATCGTCGCCCGTCGCGTCGCCCGCGGTCTCACCACCGGCGCCATCGCGCATTGCGTCCTCGTCGTCGTCATCATCGCCCCCGCGAGACGCCGAACGTCCGTCGTCGTGTGTCGACGGTCGGTCGAGCCGACCCATCAGTCGTCCAATCAATCGTCCGTCGATGAAATCGATGAAACCGATCGATGAAAGATGAAATCGATCGATGGTATCGATGAAATCGATCGATGACACCGATCGATCGATCGATGAAACCCGCGTGCGCACGTGATCGAGGGGTCGTGACCGGCGAAAGAGTCCCTCGTGTGCTTTTTCACGCGCCCCTTTTTGACACAGACGACAGGCTGGCGGAGGGACTCGTCGACGGGTCGTCATCGGTGAAACTGCACGTGGTGAAATATGTGGTGGAGACGCCCCGAGGGCGCGGCGCGGCGACCGACCGATGGGCGAGGCGACGCGACGCGACGACGTCGAGGAGGGACGGCGTGGACGGTTGGAACGCGATGGGTCGATCGATCGATCATTTCAAGAGTACTTCGAACGGACCGTGTGGTTCGGCGTCGGGGATGATTTCGTATCGCCACACGACGGCGGGACCGTACGAGGCCAAGACGCGGCG
>Ga0181572_10001655_pt1 | contig 16245 bp, 16 predicted proteins | sample 101ome_26_FD_133004 | JGI IMG/M metagenome (GOLD analysis project Ga0181572, IMG submission 133004) | Coastal salt marsh microbial communities from the Groves Creek Marsh, Skidaway Island, Georgia - 101408AT metaG (megahit assembly) | ecosystem: Environmental > Aquatic > Marine > Intertidal... | reverse complement strand
CGCGCGGAATGGGGCGCTGAGGCGGCATGAGCAAACGGTATGTCATCGGAAACTGGAAGATGCATGGCAGTCACGCCATGGTTGACGCCTTTTCTCGCCAGCTCGACATCGCTTCAGCGACCAATGTGGTCGTGGCGGTCGCCCCACCTTTTCCCTATCTCGGCGCGTGCTCGGCATTACCCGGCGATTGTGCGCTCGCTGGGCAGGATTGCTCGGCGCACGACAGTGGCGCTCACACGGGTGAAGTGTCGGCACATATGCTCGCTGAGTGGGGATGCCAGTGGGTCATTGTGGGTCATTCCGAGCGTCGCACTGATCTTGCAGAATCTGATGAGTTAGTGGCCGCCAAATTGAATGCCGCCATTGCTGCCGGTTTGACGCCGGTTTTGTGTGTGGGCGAGAGTCAGGCGGAGAGGAGTGCTGGACGCGAAGAGCATGTGATTCGCGCTCAGTTGCAGGCGGCTTTGGGTGACCTCCAGCGGGCACCGCTATTGATTGCCTATGAACCCATTTGGGCGATCGGTACGGGAGTGACGGCCTCGCCCGAACAGGCGGATTCCATGCATGCCATTATTCGGCGTGAACTCGTCGACTTGCTGGGCGAAGGCGACTCTGTGCCGTTGCTCTATGGCGGTAGCGTGAAGGCTGAGAACGCCGGGGCCTTGTTCAAGTGTCCTCAAATAGACGGGGCGTTGGTGGGAGGAGCCTCGCTGGACGGCGTCTCTTTTTCGAAAATCGTTCAGGCCGCACAGGCCAGTCTGGAACAGTAATATGCAGATAGATCCCAACACCCCGGTGTTGCTCGGGGTGGGACAGATTACCGAGCATCTTGATGATAATTTTGTCGGCATGATGCCGGAAGATTTAGCCGCCAAAGCCTGTGGGCTTGCGCTGGATGACACCGGGGTGCGGGGCGAGCTAGAGGAGATGGTGGATCGCCTCGCCTGCGTCAGACTCTTTGCACACTCAGTGCCCGAGCCGGCCGTGCCTATCATTGCGCCCTTTGGTCGCAGCACCAGCCCGCCTTTGTCGATCCTCAGGCGCCTGAAATTGCCCAATGCGAGTGGGATTTACTCCCGTGCCGGTGGCGATGAGCCACAACGACTGGTGTTCGAGCTTGGCTCGGCGATTTTCCGCGGAGACATTCGTGCGGCGGTCATCTGTGGTGCCGAGGCACTGGCGACCTCTCGCCATTTCCAGAGAGTCGGAACGACGCTCGATTGGCATGATTCACCCGAGGGCGAGACGGATGACCGGGGGGCTGGCACAGAAACCTTGTTCGACCCGGAATTCAACCGTCATGGCGCCTTTGCGCCAGTGGATGTCTATCCGATTCAAGAACACGCGCGGCGGGCAGAATTGGGGCTCGACAAGAAAAGCTATCGCGAGCAGTTGGCCCGCCTTATGGGGCGCTTTAACACGGTTGCTGCAGCCAATCCCTTTGCCATGTTTCCAGCCCCGATGTCTATTGAGGAAATTGGTTTGGAAACCGCCAGTAATCGACTGATGGGTGACCCTCACCTCAAATCTATGGTGGCAAAGGACGGGGTCAATCAGTCGGCGGCATTGGTACTGACCAGTTTTGCGGTGGCCGAATCTTTGGGTGTTGCAGACAAGGCGATTTACCTACATGGCCATGCAGCGGCCGCTGAGCCGGCGGTGCTAGCCCGACCAGCCCTCGGGCGCTCGGATGCCATGGCCTTTGCCTATGATGCCGCACTGGCGGGTGCGGGGGTTTCTGCCGAGCAAATTGGTGCGACAGACCTTTACTCCTGTTTTCCTATCGCCGTTTGGGCGGCGATGGATGCCTTGGGTATGTCAGTGGATGATCCTCGTCCGCTAACACTCACAGGTGGGCTGCCCTTTTTTGGGGGGCCTGGTAACAACTATTCCACCCATGGCATCGTTGAAATGGTGCATTGGCTCCGTCGACAAAATCAGCGCAGTTACGGGGTGGTCGGGGCTAACGGGGGCTATCTGTCCAAGCACGCCGTTGGTGTTTATGGCAATGTGGGTGCCAAGTTCCCGGATCCGATTCCCGAGCCTGCGGTCACGGAAGCGGTTGAGGTGGTCGCACAGCCCGATGGGGCCGGGGTCATCGAGAGCTACACCTTTAAAGCCAAGGGCGGCCGCGCGCGTGCCATTGTCGTGGGTAGGCAGGCGTCGGATCAGCGCCGTTGGGTGGCAGTGGCCGACCCCGAGGACAGTGACCTCCTCGCGTGGTTCCGCGACGAGGATCCCCTCGGTGCGCGGGTTGAGGTGACGCCGGGTGAGCAGAATATTGTGCGAAGACAGCCCGGTAAATAAATTTTATTTTGGTTAATAAAGTGGAGTTAAATCATGGATATTAATGGAAAAGTTGCAGTCGTTACCGGCGGTGCCTCTGGCATTGGTCAGGCGGTGGCGAGGCGATTGGCGGGCGCGGGTGGCAAAGTTGCCATTTTTGATCTGAACGAAGATGCAGGGCAGGCGATGGTTGCCGAATTGGGCGCCGACAACTGTGTCTTCGCCAACGTCAACGTGGTGGATGAGGAATCGGTTAAGGCCGGCATTGAAGCAGCGGTTGCGGCGTTTGGCGCGATCCACGTCAACGTTAACTGCGCGGGAATTGGTAATGCCGCTAAAACCCTTGGAAAGGATGGCCCCTTTCCCCTGGATATGTGGAATCTGGTGATCGCGGTCAACCTGACCGGTAGCTTTAACGTGCTGCGGTTGTGCGCAGAGGTCATGGCAAAAAATGAGCCAGTGACGGATGACGGCGCCCGGGGCGTGATTATCAACACGGCGTCGGTTGCTGCCTATGAGGGACAAATGGGCCAGGCGGCCTACAGCGCGAGTAAGGGCGGCATCGTGGGGATGACCTTGCCCATCGCTCGGGATCTTTCAACCATTGGTATTCGAGTGAACACGATTGTGCCGGGCCTGATCAATACGCCGCTTTTCAATGGTCTGACCCCCGAATTCGTTGAGTCACTATCGCAGTCGGTGCTCTATCCCAAGCGGCTTGGCCGACCGGAAGAAATTGCCCAGTTGGCCGCCGCAATTATTGATAACGACTACATTAATGGTGAATGTATCCGTATGGACGGCGGCATACGTATGCAGCCGCGCTGAGAGGAGGTAGATTATGAGTGAAGAATCAGTAGTACTCACTGACGAGGCCGATGGCGTTCTTGTCATCACGATCAATCGTCCGCAGGCCAAAAATGCAGTCAATCGTGCGGTTGCGGAGGGTATTGCAGCCGCGCTGGACCGGCTCGACAGCGATGATGCGCTACGGGTGGGTATCGTGACCGGCGCCGGCGGCACCTTTTGCGCCGGCATGGACTTGAAAGCATTTGTTTCGGGCGAGTTCCCTCAAATTGAGGGTCGTGGCTTTGGCGGCATGACGGAGCGCTCGGCAGACAAGCCGCTGATTGCCGCAGTTGAGGGTTATGCCCTTGCTGGCGGCTGTGAGCTGGCCATAGCCTGCGATCTGATTATTGCCGCCGAGAACGCCAAGTTCGGTATCCCCGAAGTCAAACGTGGTCTGGTCGCCGCTGCTGGTGGTTTGGTGAGGTTACCCTCACAGATCCCCTACCGCGTTGCCATGGAGCTCGCCCTCACCGGTGAATTCATGGACGCTGATCGGGCGATGGCCATGGGTCTGATTAATCAATTGACGACGCCTGGTGAGGCGCTGGCTACCGCGCGCGCATTAGCGGCACAGATCGCCGAAAATGGGCCCCTGGCCGTGAAGGTGAGTAAGGCCATTATCAAAGCATCACGCGATTGGAGCGACGATGAAGCCTTCACCAAACAACATGCGCTGACCCAGCCTGTATTTACCAGCGAAGACGCGATAGAAGGGGCAACGGCCTTCGCCGAAAAGCGTAAACCCGAGTGGAAGGGACGTTAAGGCGGGGTGATCGGATAAACTAGGCAGTACAGCTCTCCACCGGAGCGCTGTCCGTTCCTTGATGCGGGAGAGGAAGTATGACCCAAGGTGACCTCGACGCCTTTCGCAAGGTCGTTTCCCATGATCTGATGCAGGTTTATGTGCGACTGACGCTGTTGCTCACCGTCGTCTGGTTTTCAATTCAGACCTTTGCGCCGTTTCTTCCCCTGATTTTGTGGTCGCTAATTCTTGCGGTGTCACTCAATCCACTTAATCAATGGCTATCAAGCCGTCTGCACATTGGTGAGGGTAAATCGGCGACCCTCTTCGTTGTCCTTGGATTGATCATTATTGGCGTGCCGACAGTACTGCTCGGTGTGTCCTCAGCTGATCATTTGCGGGAATGGATCGCGGTGTTCAGTGAGCAGAAAGTGGTCGTCCCCGAGGCCAATCCGCAAGTGGCGAGCTGGCCCGTGGTGGGACCAACGCTTTTTGAGCTATGGCAGAGTGCGCACGAGGATTTGGTGGCGGCCGCCAAAATTGTTCAGCCGCAGTTGCTGTCGGGGGGCAAGATGCTACTGGGCGCAGTCGCCAATACGCTGCTGGCTCTCGTGCTCTTTTTCGTCGCGCTGCTCATCGCGGGATTTATGATGGCGCACGCAGATAAAGGCGCTGATCAAACTCGGCGAATGTTGGCGACCTTCGCGGATGCCGCGCGGGGAGAGGAGCTTCAGGTGCTGGTGGTAGCCACTGTGCGGTCGGTCTCAAACGGTGTTGTGGGAGTAGCATTTTTGCAGGCGTTGGCACTTGGTATTGGGTTCCTCGCTCTCGGTGTGCCTGCAGCAGGTGTACTGGCCTTGCTGGTCCTGTTTTTAGGGGTACTGCAGTTGCCCAGCTCTCTGGTTGTCCTGCCGGTGCTTGCCTGGATCTGGCTCGCCAGCGGCATTCCCACCCTTATGGCGGTGTTGGGCTCGATTTATCTGGTGGCGGCGGGCCTGGCGGATGGATTCCTAAAGCCTTATCTACTCGGGCGTGGCGTCGACACGCCCATGCCTATCGTGCTGATTGGCGCTTTGGGGGGTATGGCGGCGGAGGGATTGATCGGTTTGTTTGTGGGTGCCGTGACGCTATCAGTGGGCTACAAGTTGCTTATGTCCTGGGTGGACCACAGCGTCACCGAGCAGAAAGCGTTGGAGGCGGCGCCCCCATCTTCAGAGGGATGAGGCTGCGCCCAACGTGGTCTGCTGAAGCCCCGGGTCCGTATGGCTGAAATGCGGGCTTGGCTGCTGGGATTTCGATGAAAACCAATATGATGAATAGATTGATGGCGATCGTGCTGCCGGTGGCGCTGACGGCGTGTATTGCCTCTGATAAAGAACACAGCGTACCGACGATGGTCCAAACAAGCACGGGACGGGTTACCGCCGAGCCCGTGGCTGAAGGCGGGTTTGCTTATCGGGATATCCCCTATGCAAAGCCGCCAGTTGGTCCCCTACGGTGGGCCGCTCCCGAGCCATTGGATACCCCTGAGCGGGATATCCAAACGCTGGCTACTCCCGTGATGTGTCCGCAACCCCAAAGTATGGCGTCGGGCCTCGATGATGGCGAGTACCTCGGATCGGAAGACTGCCTATATCTGGATATTTATACCCCGGGCGGGCCGGCTTCCGACAGTAGCTTGCCGGTGATGGTTTGGATTCACGGCGGCAGTAATCTGACAGGGCACAAGGGCACTTATGATTTCTCGCGCTTTGCGGCGCGTCAGCAGATCGTGGTCGTGGTCATTAATTACCGGCTGGGTCCGTTTGGTTGGTTTGTGCACCCAGCCATTCAGGGGCAGGATCTCGATGCTGCGCCACTCGCGAATTTCGGCACCTTGGATATGGTAGGGGCGTTGCGTTGGACCCAGCGCAATATCGGCTACTTTGGCGGTGATAAAGGCAACGTGACCGTTTTTGGCGAGAGTGCGGGCGGCAGAAATGTCTACAGTTTATTGGCATCACCCGTTACCGATGGTCTGTTTCACAAAGCCATCGCCCAATCGGGGCATATCAGGAGCTTCTCGCCCGCGCAGGCGCACAACGCAAATCGGCAGTTTGCGACCGTGGATCGCGGTAGCTGGGAGGTAATAGACGCGCTGGGTCTCGATAACGGTGAGGTCGATGCCGAAACCATCCGTGCTATCGATACAATGGCCCTGCTGGGAGCGTACTACCAGCTGGACGAGGATTATGCCCAGCCCGCGATCATCAATGATGGCGTGGTCGTTCCCCGGGGAGGGATTTTGCAGGGACTAGGAAATCCCAAACTCGCAAAGAATATTCCGGTGATGGCCGGTACAACCCGCGATGAGATCACGCTCTGGCTCGGTTTGAATCGATACTATGTTGATGTGAGTTACCCGTTAACACGCTTACTGCCCGCCAAGTTGAGAATTAAGGACCCAGAGCTCTACCGTTTTTGGGTCGACGTGCGCTCTCGCGGGTGGAAGCTGAGCGCAGTTGATGATCCTTTTGGGGCAATGCAACAGGCGGGCTACTCGCAACTCTATGCCTATCGGTATGACTGGGATGAGCAGGCCGACAATTTTTTGGTGCGTTTTTCAGAGATTCTGGGAGCGTCGCACGCCAGCGAGATCGCTTTCATCATGGGCGCGCCGATGTACGGCGCCATCGGCGAATACATGTATCCCGATACCGCCTCTGCCCGTGAGATGACCGACACCATGATGGCGGCGTGGGGAGCGTTCGCGAAGGCAGGCTCACCGGTGTTGCCCCGTGGCTTGGAGTGGCCCCTGTACGACGCGGCGCGGCCTGCGTTTGTCACACTCGATGTCGGTGACGCCCTGGGGGTTAGCGACGATGTGCCAAGCCGGGAGGAGTTGCTTGAACAGATTGCTTCAACTGCGGTGGTTTCTGAACTCGAGCGCTGCCTGTTGGCGTGGGAGATGGTCACGGCGGTAGGTGACCCCGATTATGGTCTGTACACTCGTTGGCAGGACGGGAAATGCGCGAACGTGGATGCGGTCGCAGAGAAACGCCGTATTCAGGACGAACTAAAAAGCAAATACGGCAGCGTTTACTACCCCGAGTGAGCGTGAGTGCCGGAGTCAAGGTCTGAGGATGGTGCAGGTCGTTGCCATCTCGGGTGGTTCCGGTAGCGGTAAGTCGACCCTGGCCGCTGCAATCGTCAGTAGGATGGGGTCCGATGCGGCCGCGGTACTGCCGCTTGATGCTTATTATCATGACCTGAGGGACCTGCGGCCGGCCGACCGAGAGCAGGTTAATTTTGATCATCCTGAAGCTTTGGATTTGGCACTGTTTCGCCAGCATGTGATGGCGCTCAAGTCGGGATCAGCAGTACAGCGCCCTGACTATGATTTTACTAGCCATTGCCGGCTCGAGGGATCGGTCAGCTTAGCAACCCGACCCCTGATCGTTGTCGAGGGCATTCTAGTGGCGTCTTGTCCGGCGTTGCGCGAGCTTTACGATCTGCTGGTTTTTGTCGAGGCCGAATCAAAACTGAGGTGGGAAAGGCGCTTGTTGAGGGACCAAATAGCGCGCGGTCGGAGTGCGGCCTCCATTGCGCGTTTTTGGGAACGGGCTGAAGTCAATTTTGAGGCCTTTGGGGTGGCGGCCCGGCACCATGCGGATTGCATCGTCCGGGGTGAAGCGCTCGTCGAAGAGAACGTCAAGGCGGTGCTGGGATGTCTGAGAGGGCCGTCCCCTCAAGTTGAAGACTGATGCCCCACGGTTTTACAAATAATATCATGGTGCTAAGCGCTAACTTTCGCGCTGTTTGGAGACCCACTCAAAGTGGCGCGCGAGCGTTTCATCTTGGAGTAACGCCGCGGCAGTGTTGAAACGCGTCGCCAGTGTCATTTCGTCATATTGCCGGTGAATGCCCCGATGGCACAGGCGACAGACGGCGATGCCAACTTGCAAAGCGGATTTATCGAAATGCTTCCTGAAACGTGCGCGACGATGCACTTTCTTTGGAATGAGGTGATGAAACGTCAGAGGCACCTCACGCTTGCAGCAGCAACAGGTACCGCTGTTGTCTCTTTTGCGTGTCAGCTTTGTGGCGAAGGTAGCGCTGCCTCTATCGCGGCTGTCATTTCTTCGCTGTCGGGCGTAACCCCGCTACCAAAATGCTCGAGCACCTCACCGCTGGGCGCTACCAGGTATTTATTGAAATTCCAGCGGGGATAGCTTGTAGCCTCGCCGAGCCCCCGGAACACCGGGTTCACATCTCCGCCCCGAACAGCGGATGTTGCCATCACCGGAAAAGAGACGCTGTACTTCTCAAAACACACCTCTGCCGCGTCACTTTCGTCATTGTCTTCTTGCCAAAAATCATCGCTCGAAAAGCCAAGAACCGCCAATCCTTTGGCTTGGTATGTCTGGTGGAGTTGTTCCAAGCCCTCGAATTGCGGTGTGTAGCCGCAGTAACTGGCGGTGTTGACGATGAGTAGCGCCTTGCCCTCGTAGGCATCGCAAAACTGAATCGTTTCGGTGGATCCCAGTTGCCGCATCGAGTGATTCAGGAAATCCGGGCATGCCGCCAGCAGTTGGGTAGAGGCGATGCAGGCCAGTGCCGTTGCCGGCGTAATCGCGTATCTCATAATTTGTGTGCTCCTGCGATGGTACGAGGTTTACGTTGACGATGGCGGTTCAGATGAGTGGCGCCGGGGTGCTTGAAACACTTGCTCGATAAATGCGCTAACCGTCTCGCGGGTCCACTCAGGGTGGCAGGGATGCGCTGCAACATGGCTGCCCCAGGCTTCTTTGCCGTCGAGACAGGGTGCCTCAATGTCGACCTTGGGCACACGACGCAATGCCACATTTGCATTGCTCCGGTGCAGTCGCTCGGCAAAGGGAGAGCGCGTTACCGGGTCATCCCAGTCTTGCATTAAGAGGATCGGTAGCGTCAGTGACTTGGCCAAGTTGAGAGGACTGTTTTCTCCATGGGGTAGGTCGTAACGCCAAATGGCACTTCTGGCTGCTACGCTGAAAAAGGGGGCTGGCAGGCCCGTTGTCACCTCCCCACCGCGCATCAGGCTGTCCAGCACATCCAGCTGGGGGTCCAGTAAAATGAGTCCGTCAGCGCGCAAGCCGTTGTGCAGCGCGTGAATTGCCGTGCTCCCTCCCATCGAGGCCCCCAATACGAAGCGGGGCAAATCATTGGGTTCATGGGTGTCTAGCCATCGTGCCGCGGCGACGACATCGGGCCATTCCCCTGAGCCCATGCGGAGGATTCCGTCGGTTATCGGTGAATTACCATGATTTCGAATATCCATGGTAATAACCGAGACGTTCAGGGCGTTGAGCGTCTGATAAAAATCGAGAGAACCAACGAACTGGGACATCCGGTTTGATCCGGCGCCGTGCACAAAAATCAACTCAGCCACCGGTTGCTCAGCTGGGATCCACCAGCCTGCTAGCGCCAGCGAATCGCTGATGAGCACGATATCCCGGAAAGACATCCCTCTACTGGCGGGGGTGGTGTCTACCGCATAGGGGGTGGTTGCCACCATGTAGGAGGCGCCCCAGAGAACAGAAGTTAGAGTCCAGGCGAGGAAACAAATGCCGACGATTCGAATCGGCCAGTTTTTTATTACCATTGACAGTGTAGCCATGCCCCCGCTAGGCGGAGAGTATGCGCCGCCACCAGCTGTCGCGGTGCCGCTCCTGCTCGCGCAGCAACAAGAGCTTACTGATTTCGCCCTCGATCGCCTTGGCGATCCGGCGTCGAAGCGTGCTCAGCTGTCGAGTGGTCAAGTCCACGCCTTTATGGGGAGCCAAAGAGATCGCCTTGCCAATGGCGAAGTAGGTCGTTTTGGGTTTAGGTAGTGGGCCACCCCATACCCCCGTAGGTATCGGAGGCACGAGGTCGGTCCGAATATCCGAGGGCAACATGCCAATCTTCATCAAGTACCTGACCGGTGATGAATTCATCAGGGTTTCCGACGAAATGGCGTGGTCGTAATACTCGTCGGGCCCGACTGACGCGATGGGCACGATAGTGTACCCGGCTGCCGCCGCCAGTCTGACAAACCCGTACCGCGCCTTCCATTGCAGCTGGTAGCGCGCTTCTGGCGGCTTGATTGATTCGTAGGCGCCCCCCGGATAAAGCAATAGATCTGTTCCACGGGCCATCAAGCGCTCTACGATTTGGGCCTGTCCCGACACGCCGCCCATGGCATGGGCAATCGCCGCATAGTGGGGATTGGCAAATAGGGTTTTATCCCCGAGGCCCTTAACGTAACGGCCATGATCGTAATACAGGTATAGGTGAAACAGGGCTGCGTCAATCGCCAAAAACGCGTGATTGCCGATAAACAACGCCGGCCCCTCGGGCAGGTTTTCGAGGCCTGTGAACCGGGGTTTGAACCAAGCCCGCGCCAGTCCTGCTGCTGCAGCGACCTGCGGACCGGTGGGCACCGTAAACTGCTCTACGTACTCGACGTAGCCGTCGGGATCGGTATTGGGGCAGGGTGCGCGCTCAACCATGACGGTTTCCTGTAACAGAGGCGGAAGCTTAGCAAAACTTCAGCGGCAATTTAGTGGCACTATTGCCTGCTCGGATTTTCTATTGGGTTCTGCGAACGTTATGTCGCAACCGCACCTCAAGCATTGGCTTTTGCTGACTTACCTCGTACTCGTTTGGGGGTTTGCATTCGCTCTGATAGCGATCGCGCTCGAAGGCCTTCATCCTGTTTTTATTGTCTGGAACCGCTTGTGGATGGGGGCCGTGGTGATGTGGCTGGTGTGGCGATGGCGGGGCAGGGCATGGCCCTTGGGAAGGCAGTGGTGGCCCCGCCTCGCTTTGTTAAGTATGACTGGCAACATCATCCCGTTCTCTTTGATTGCTTGGGCAGAGAAGTCGGTGCCATCGGCCGAGGTAGGGATTCTCATGGCGCTAATGCCCATCGCGACCCTACTGCTGGCTCACTGGCTTCTGGATGATGAGTCACTGACCCTTGCGCGCGTCGCCGGTGTGGTAGCAGGTTTTGTCGGTGTGGGCTTGTTGTTGGGCGATGATCTCCTGCAGTCAGGCAGTGAAGACCAGTTGCCGGGTCAGGTGGCCACATTACTGGCCACCTTGAGCTATGCCTTTAATGGTGTATACGCCAAACGTCTCCCCGCCGCGGACCCTGCCGCGCTGTCTTTGGGTACGCTTTGCGCCGGTGCGCTGTTCATGGCATTCCCGGCGATCGCTTTACAACACGCCCATCTGGGCTGGTCGATCCCATTTCATAGTTGGACAAGCGTCACGGTGTTGGGTGTTATGGGCACTGGGTTGGCCACATGGACCTATTTCGTCGTGGTTTCAGAGCGGGGGCCAGGTTTTCTGTCTACCATCAACTACCTGATTCCCGGAGTGGCGTTTCTTGCAGGTACGCTGTGGCTCGCCGAGCCTTGGGCAATGCAGCATCTGATTGCGTTGGCCCTGATTCTCATCGGTGTGGGACTGATTCAGTCGCGGCGAGACGCCTAGCTGGCGATGGTGTTGGGCGCCAAGCTGATGTGGCAGGGCGCATGCGCCGGTCATTAGTTCAGCTCGAATCGCTCCCGTAAAAAATGCGCCACGCCGTCTTCGTCATGGTGCCCGATGATCTGATCTGCGGCATCCAAAATGGCGGGGTCAGCGTTTTGCGGGGCGTACCGCTCGTTTGCGCACTCAAACATGCTGAGGTCGTTGTCACCGTCCCCAAAGGCGATCACGTGCTCGATATCCAGCTGCGTTCGGAGATGGTTGATGGCGTTGCCCTTGCTACCCATGCTGTGATGAATATCGATCCAGTGCAGGGCAGAGTCGCTCGACGAGCGAGCTCCCATTTCTGGCTCGTGTATGGCAATGCCCGAGTAGGCGACCAAATGCGGTTCCCCCGAAATGCTGGCGCGCACGCGGTCCACCGCCTTCTGGCTACCCAAGGAGAACAGGTTGATCACGCTGACCTCGTCGGGGAGTGCGCTCAGGGGTTCCAGCGGCAGGCTGCGCTCTGCTTCAAAAAGTTCTGCCAGCTTCTCCTCGCTGCGACTGCGCAGAGGGCCGTGGTAAAGCGCATGCCGGTGTCCTTCGTGCAACGCAAAGACAAAAGGCGTGAGCTCATTGAGGGTAAATGCTGCTAGCGCATGCCACATTTCTTCACGCGTCAGCAGGTGATGGTGGCTGTAACGAGACTCATCCGGTGTCCAAATGATGGCGCCGTTTTTGAGGATCATGGGCAATACGAAGTGGTGATCCTCCAGCGGCCCCACTGCCGCCTGCAGGGTCCTGCCGGTGGCGACGGTATAGCGAATATCACGCGCTCGCATCATCGCCAGCGTGTCGGCGGTGAATGACGAGATGCGCGATTGCCTGTTCAGCAACGTCCCATCCATATCAAACACAACCAGAGTCATGCCGGGTTTGTCCCAGCAGGCCAAGCGCTGTGTCTGCCGGCGATGGGAATCAATGCTCTGTGACGATCAGGTCAGCAGTGAGGGACGCTCTGACGGCGTCGCCGACCTCGTGCCGCGCTACCTGATAGCTGGGATGGTCAATGCCCGCATAGAGCGGCGCACCATCCTTTAAGGCATTGATTTGCTCTGGAGTGACTTCAAACCTGAGAAAATGCACGGAGGCGGTTTTGTCGGCAGTGGTTCTGTCGAGGTCCTCATCGGCTATCGGCACGATCCGATCGAGTTCGCCGATCTGCAGCCACACCTGATCTTCAATGCCAATCATTTCCCCAAGGCGGATGGCGCGCTGCGCGGGGTCTGGAATTTCAATCATGAAGGTCGCCTTCCAATTGTGCCCGTCCGGGATGAGAGGGTTGTAGGCGCTGAGTTCTTCTTCGATGCCCTCGGGCTCAAAGACACGCTCAATACGCAGCATTTCCTGTATCTGATACCGGACGGTGGTGGCGTCCTCAAAGTACAAGCGGGCGTGCTCGCCCAACGCCAGCTGGCGACTCTTTTTGTGCGCCATTACCTCAGCGCGAAAATCTGTGCGTCGCGCCGCATACTCCTCCAGGCTCCAGAGGTCGTCTCGTGTCAATTGTGTCATGCTGATCTCCTTAAGTACTCGACGCGCTGCGCCACACGGGGCCGAGCGCAGGAATATTTAAAGCCCGTAGGCTTCACGCAACAGTGTCATCGGATGCTCTGCCCGTTCCACTTTCTCTGATAAGTGGGCGATGTGCTCACCGGCCATGGGGCAGTCGCTGATAAAACGGTCAGGCGCCTGCTCATCGACCTTTCTTACGGTTGGCCGGGCGATTTTGACAGATTTGTCCCGGGTTTCCTTTTTGACGGCATAGGTACCATCGTGCCCTGAGCAACGCTCATAGGGCGTGACGTCGCTACCGTCGACCAAATTCAGCACGTCCCGCGTCTTGAGACCGATGTTCTGCACGCGCTGATGACAGGCGACTTGATAGGCCACGCTACCAAGCATCGCTTTAAAGTCGGTGTTCAGGGCGTCCCCGCGGTATCTTGCCCAAAGATACTCAAAGGGGTCATAGAAGGCTTTCTGGACTTTTAGTACGTCAGCATCGTCTGGATACATTAGCGGCAATTCCTGCTTATACATGAGTACGCAGGAGGGGATGGGGGCCGTTAGGTCATAGCCCTCATCAACCAGTTTGGCGAGCACGGGAATGTTGGCTTTTTTAAGTGCGTCGACGCTGTCCAAATCCCCCAACTCTAACTTCGGCATGCCGCAGCACTGCTCCTTTGGAACGATGTCGATGTGGATGCCATTGTGCTGAAACACCTTCACGAAATCTTCGCCCACGCTGGGGCTGTTGTAGTTACCGTAACAAGTCGCGTAGAGGGCCACCTTGCCCGTGGTATCGCCTACCGGCTGCGGCTCAATGTCTTTGATCAGTGGCTTTACCCGCTTGCGTAAAGTTTTGCTGTGTAGTTTTGGCAGTGGCGCCTCGTGGTGAATGTCGAGGCCTGCCGATAACGCTTTACGGAAAACGCCTGTTTGATTAAGCGCGTTGACAGTCACATCAATCAGCGGGATTGAGGTCGTGCCGAGTAAGCGATCAGTGCTGGTTAAAGTTCGGTCTCGTAACGACGCCCCTTGCTCTTTGAATCGTTGCGCCTTGGCGCGCAGCATCAGGTGCGGAAAATCGACGTTGAACTCGTGTGGCGGGACATAGGGGCACTTGGTGAGGTAACACAGGTCGCAGAGGTAGCATTGCTCCGCTACCTTGGGGTAATCGGCCTTACTGACGCCGTCCACCTCCAGTGTTTCTGATTCATCGATCAGATCAAATAAGGTCGGGAATGCATCGCACAGGCTGACGCAGCGCCGGCACCCGTGGCAGACATCAAAAACCCGCTCAAGCTCTTCGTTGAGTGCATCCTTATTCCAAAAAGTATCGCTTTGCCAATCCAGCGGGTGCCGGGTCGGGGCATCGATGCTGCCTTCTCTCATTGCAAATGACTCTCGTTGATCGATTCTTGCGTTAGTGGGTTCTGGCGGTGATTGCTTCTGGGTTACCCCCAGCGGGTTGCTGTCTGTTCTGGAGCTCAACGGCGCTGAGGTAGAAAAAACAAGGGGAGCAATGACTGCTCCCCTCATTCATCGGTTGAGCCGATCTCTTGCAATCTTGTCAGTCGTCAAGATTGTCCAAAGCTTTTTGAAAACGGTTGGCGTGGCTGCGCTCTGCCTTGGCCAGCGTTTCAAACCAGTCCGCTATTTCGTCAAAACCTTCGTCTCGCGCGGTCTTAGCCATGCCCGGATACATATCGGTGTATTCGTGTGTCTCTCCCGCGATCGACGCTTCCAGATTTTTCTTGGTGTCACCCATGGGTAAGCCGGTGGCAGGGTCACCCACAGCTTCCAAGTACTCCAAATGCCCGTGAGCGTGGCCTGTCTCTCCCTCGGCGGTTGAGCGGAACACGGCCGCCACGTCGTTATAGCCTTCAACATCTGCTTTAGAGGCAAAGTAGAGATAGCGACGATTTGCCTGTGATTCGCCTGCAAATGCGTCCTTCAGATTCTGTTCAGTTGCACTTCCTTTCAATTCCATTGCTCACTCCTGTTATGGCCTGGATCGCACCTGTAAGGCGGTACGATTTAAGATTTCACCGTGGTGACTGCGTAATATACCGGTGTGGCGGCTAATTGGCTTACCGAAAATATAAAAAAATTCGATCGAAAAAAGCGATTAGACTAGTTGGACCATAAAGCAGGTCGACAGCCGACGAGAACGGCGCTTCAGACAGTCGACTCTGGCAGTGCCACCGCGGTCGCAGTCGCTATGCAGCACCAAGTCTTTGCGAGGTCAATGAGGGCGCCTATGAGACAACCGACACTGAAACAACTGCGCTACCTGTGTGCAGTTGCCGATCATCAGCATTTTGGTCAGGCTGCGCTTGCTTCACACGTGAGTCAAAGCACTCTCAGTGCCGGGATTCTGGAATTGGAAGAAACCCTCGGCGTGAGCTTGGTGGAGCGCAACAATCGCAAAGTGATTCTCACCCCCGTAGGGGAGGAAGTTGTCGAGCGTGCCCGTGAATTACTGGTAGGCGTCGAGGATATGGTTTCTCTTTGCGCCGGTGCCGGCAAACCGTTTCATGGGAAAATGCGAATGGGGGTGATTCCTACGGTGGCACCTTACCTATTACCGGGGCTTCTGCGGCAAATCCGTCAGCGCCATCCGGAATTCCAGCTGTTTATCCGAGAGGATCTCAGTCAGCCCCTCGTTGACGCATTGCAGGCGGGGGAATTGGATGTTCTGCTCCTAGCGCTTCCTTTTCCCGCTGAGCAGGTAGAGACCATGATGCTGTTTGAGGATCAGTTTCTGCTGGCTTGTCAGGAGAGCCATGATCTGGCTGAGCGCACGACGTTGCGAACGGCAGATCTTAAGGGGGAGGCCGTGCTGTTGCTGGAGGAGGGGCATTGCTTGCGGGATCACGCTCTGGAAGCCTGCAAGCTGAGGGACTCGCAAATAACGGTGCCGTATCAGGCCACCAGTCTGGCCACTATTGTACAAATGGTGGCGAACGGGATTGGAATCACGTTACTACCGCAGATGGCTGTCGGGGCGGGAATCGCAAGTAGCACGGGCCTTGTGATCAAGCCATTTCAGCAGGCTAATGTTACGCGCAAGATTGGGCTGATGTGGCGAAAAAAGACCCCGAGGAGGGTGGAGTTCCGGCAGCTCGGAGACGTGATTAGTGGTTTGGTTGACGCGTAAGCTCAGTTCAGCCGCGGCGTTTGCTCCTCTTCGGTGGTCCCCCCCGAGTATGCTGGGTCCGGAACGGTTTATCCCCCGGGGTCACTACCCGGTGGCGTTTTGGGGGTTGGCGAGGTGGGATTAGATGCATGGTCCCGTTGCCGATCAGATCTCTTCGCCCCATTTG
>Ga0181572_10001643_pt1 | contig 16312 bp, 19 predicted proteins | sample 101ome_26_FD_133004 | JGI IMG/M metagenome (GOLD analysis project Ga0181572, IMG submission 133004) | Coastal salt marsh microbial communities from the Groves Creek Marsh, Skidaway Island, Georgia - 101408AT metaG (megahit assembly) | ecosystem: Environmental > Aquatic > Marine > Intertidal... | reverse complement strand
GCCAGAGCTGTTCGCGGTAAAAACCCTCTCCCAGCAAACATTGTGGCTCGAGATCATCACCTTGATGTTATGTATGGGCATCCTTCTTTACCCCGACACGGAGGTAACGGCACCGTGATAAATGCCGCGACAATCTGCTCCGACTCCTTGGCGACACCTCTGGGTTTGCTGCGCTTGGTGGCAACGGATAACGGGCTCAGTGGCATTCATTTCCCCAGCCGTGACCTCCTTCAGAGCAAACCTCGGCACTCCCACCCCATCCTGGAACAGACCAAACGCGAGCTGACCGATTATTTTGAGGGAAGGCTTACCCGCTTCACGGTGCCGCTTTGCTGGAAGGGAACCCCTTTTCAGGAGGCAGTTTGGACGGCTTTGCTTGCAATTCCCTTCGGCCAAACGGTGAGTTACGCCGACATTGCTTCGGCGGTCGGTCGGCCGAGGTCCGCGCGTCCGGTAGGGGGGGCGGTCGGGCGGAACCCTATACCCATTATCGTGCCCTGCCACAGGGTCGTTGGTAGCGATCAGACCCTGACGGGATTTACCGGCGGGCTCAGAATCAAGGAAACTCTCTTAAAACTGGAAGGCTTTGCGATAAGCGGGTAGCTCAGGCATTTAAATCCGGAATCATCTCATCCTTCAAACGCTCGATAGCGTCTTTCAGCCTCAGCTTCTCCTTTTTCAGGCGCTGCACGAGCAATTGGTTCTGCCAGGGCATGGTCTGTAAGTCGATGATCTTTTGGTCCAGAGATCTGTGCTGGCTTTGCAACTGCGCCAGACGCTCCGCTAGGGACAGCTCCTCATTGGCTGCAGATTGATCTGGCCCCACTCGCTCTGTCATGCGTCACCCTAAACCTGTCCCCGCTTAAATCTAACTGCGGTCGGGTAAAGCTGACAAGCGCAGACTTCACGGAAGTCTGCTCCTTCATAGGCCGTGTACAGTCTCCGCGCTATAGATCTGGATCCGGGATGAAATCGGAGTACCGAATCTGCGGATCCGCAGCGGCAATAAACTTGGGAGCCTTGAGACTGTCCCACTGGTTATAACGGATCGCGCTGCCTTCAAGTGTGGTCACGCTGCCTCCCGCGGCCCTCACCAATGCGTCACCCGCTGCCAGGTCCCACTCGTAGCAAGGCGAGGTACGGGGATAAACGTCGGCTTCTCCCGAGACGAGATCACTAAACTTGAGCGCACTGCCTGCGTCCAGCCTCCGGGTGCCACTCGCCAGGGGTGCAAGGCGATCCATCATGACCTTGACTCGATCTTCACGATGCCTGGCGCTTGCGGACATGGTGAGGGGTAAGGCGGGATTCAGTTCTCGCGTTTGCAACTCGAGGCCGTCCTCACAATCGTCACCCTCAAGCGCGTAACGGCGCGCGCCCCAACCGGGCACCCCGATATCGACATAGCCGCGATTTGGCGCTGCAATCAAACCCATCACGGACTCCGCCTGAACGATCAGCGCGATGTTGATGGTGAACTCACCGGTGCCCTCAAGAAACTCTCTTGTGCCGTCCAGCGGATCAATCATCCAGCACACCGGCCAGTCCCTACGCCCTATTAACTGCTCGAGGGTGGACTCTTCCGACAGTATCGGAATGGCGGGTGTCAGGGTCTGCAGCCCATCACAAATCAACCGATGGGAAGCATGGTCGGCCTCAGTGACCGGACTCGAGTCCGACTTCTGCGTCACAGCCACTTCACTCGCCACAGCATACAGATCCAGTACGCACCGCGACGCGTCTGTCGCCAGCCCACGCAGTGCCTCAAGCAGCTGAGAAAAGTTCAGGTTTGTATCCCGCAAAGCCCCATCGAGCAGGGGGTTGCCGCTATAGTAGGAGTCACTCATGGCTACAGGGTAGCACTCGATGGCCCTTACTGTTTCCAGTTGCCATTCAGTCACCTCAATTGACTGGTCACAGCTCGACACCATTTTGCTCGATATGGACGGCACGCTGCTCGATCTGGAATTTGACAATCATTTCTGGGGCAGTGTGATCCCCGAGCATTGGGGCCGCCAACGCGGTCTGGATATAAGTGCCAGTCAGAAGACATTAGCGCCGATATTTGCCGAGCAACAAGGCAGACTCAACTGGTACTGTCTGGATTACTGGGCTGGCAGACTCGAGCTGGATATCCCAACCATTAAAGCGGCTCACACCGATGGCATCCGCTGGCGACCCCAAGCGGAACAATTTTTACAACGGCTACACGCCAGTCATCTCGATGTTGTGCTCATTACCAACGCGCATCCACTCACCCTGAAAATAAAAGCTGAGAAACTCCCTATGGCACAGTGGTTTGATCTCATGCTCTCCTCCCATGAGCTCGGCGTGCCCAAAGAGACGCCCGCCTTCTGGGAGGCGTTGACAAGATGCAGACCCTTTGACCCTCTGAGAACCCTTTTCGTTGATGATTCAGAGCACGTCCTGCAATCGGCAAGAGACTATGGGGTCTCTCATCTCGTGACACTTCGACAACCCGATTCCAGTCAAGCTATTCGTCAAGATACTCATTTCCCGGCGATTCATCATTTCGACGAGATCCTCGAAGGGCTCCCCAGCATTGACTGATCAGGGTAATACTGACAACAAGGCGCGCATCGACAAATGGCTGTGGGCAGCGAGGTTTTTCAAAACACGCTCCCTGGCCAAAAACGCGATTGAGGGCGGCAAGGTTCAACTGGCCGGGCAGAGGGTAAAGGTCTCGCGCGAGATTGCAGTCGGCGACGTGCTACATATCCGAAAAGGATGGGACGAGTACGACATTGTAGTCAGAGCAATCAGCGTTCAACGACGGGCTGCACCCATTGCACAAACGCTATACGAGGAGACTGAAGCCAGCATGAGTCGGCGGGCTCGCGCGGCAGAGGCGAGAAAGGCCGCGGGCGCGCTTGCTCGCCCCACACAAAAACCCGGTAAGCATGAACGCAAGGCGCTGGAGCGCCTCAGAAAACAATTTGACGCACCTTGATTTTGCGCATCGCTGATCAGGTAGTTGGGGTATGATCGGGCGCATGATCGAAGAACTGCCCACAATCCGACCTCACACACCGCTACTGGATGCAGTATCGGGGACACGCAGCAAACTCGGAGAGTTGGAGAACCACGAGCTGGTCAGTCTTGCCGAGGAGTTGCGACACGATCTGCTCTATTGTGTTGCAGGAACAGGGGGACACTTCGGCGCCGGGCTGGGTGTCGTGGAACTCACCGTTGCCTTACACCACGTCCTCAATACGCCTCATGACCGTATTGTCTGGGACGTTGGCCATCAAACTTATCCGCACAAGATTCTGACTGGCAGGCGCGATCAAATGAACAGCATGCGCCAGCTTGACGGATTATCGGGCTTCCCCAAACGCAGCGAGAGCCCTTTCGATACCTTTGGCGTCGGCCATTCCTCCACCAGCATTTCGGCGGCAATGGGCATGGCACTGGCGGCAGAGAAACAAGGCATTGATCGAAAAGTCGTGGCGGTCATCGGAGATGGCGCCATCACCGGCGGTATGGCTTTTGAAGCTCTGGCACATGCTGGCCACGAGCGGCCCAACATGTTGGTCATCCTCAACGACAATCAAATGTCGATCGGACACAACACCGGCGGCCTCGCAACCTACTTTGCCAAGATATGGGCCAGCAAAACGTACACCGCCCTGCGAGAAGGATCCAAAAAGATTCTTGAGCATGTGCGTGGCGCCTGGGATCTGGCGAAAAGAACTGAAGAGCATATGAAGGGCATGGTCGCACCCGGCACCATGTTTGAAGAGCTGGGCTGGCATTACATCGGCCCGCTGGACGGGCATGACTTACCACAGCTGGTGAGCACCCTAAAACTGATGGTAGGCCTGAAAGGGCCCCAGTTTCTGCACATCCGAACCATTAAGGGGAAAGGCTTCGCACCCGCGGAGCGGGACCCCATTGGCTACCACGCCATTAACAAACTCGAGCCAGCCAAAGCAGCGCCCGCCACGCCGGCGCCTGTCAAACCAAAGGCGCCAAAGTATCAGGACGTGTTCGGACAGTGGCTTTGCGACCTGGCGGCAGAGGAGTCCCGCGTAGTCGGCATCACACCCGCGATGTGTGAGGGTTCTGGGATGGTGAACTATGCGAAGCAATATCCCGATCGCTACTACGATGTCGCTATCGCTGAACAGCATTCGGTCACATTGGCAGCGGGGATGGCCTGCGACGGCATGAAACCCGTGCTGGCGATTTATTCCACTTTCCTCCAGCGCGGCTACGACCAGCTGATTCATGACGTGGCGTTGCAGAATCTGGATGTCACCTTCGCACTCGATCGAGCCGGACTGGTGGGGCAGGATGGACCAACCCATCACGGCACCTTCGACCTCTCATACCTGCGATGTATTCCCAACATGATCATAGGCGCTCCGAGTGACGAAGCGGAATGCCGAAAGATCCTGCAAAGCGCTTGGCTACATGAAGGCCCGGCTGCAGTCCGCTATCCGCGCGGCGAAGGAACAGGGGTAGCGATCGAACCCGGGCTCGGCTCTGTGCCCATTGGCAAGGCGCAGTTGGTGCGTCGTGGCGTCGGTGTAGCCATTCTCAACTTTGGCGTGTTGCTGGACCAGGCGTTACTCGCCGCCGAGCGACTCAATGCAACCGTGGTGGATATGCGGTGGGTCAAACCTCTGGATGAGGACATGATTCTCTCGCTGGTAGAGGACCACGATTGCTTGATTACCGTTGAGGAAAACGCCGTTGCCGGGGGCGCGGGCAGTGGTGTTGCGGAATTTCTGGCGGCTTCCGGCGTGGCATGCGCTGTGCGTCAGATTGGGATACCCGATCACTTTATCGCCCACGCCGGTCAAAATGAGTGCCGCCAGCTGGCCGGGCTCACGGCTGACAATATTGTGAAGGTTGCGGAGCGCGCCTCACCCCGCATCGCCCAGCAGGCGCTCTAACCGATTTTCCTGGAGCGTTTACCTTGGCCAAAACACCCAAAGCGAAATCGGCACCCAGCATCTCTCAGCAAATGGCGAATCTGGCTGAACTTGTTGAGCGGTTAGAGGATCCTGAGATTGAGCTTGAGACCGCGCTCAAGCTTTATGAGGAGGGTGTAAAACTCAGCGGCGCAATTCAGCACACCCTCGAGGAAGCTGAGCAGCGGGTCGCTCAGGTTACAGAGGACGGATCTTTGCTGGGAGACGAAGATACGGGCGAGGACGCCTAACCCACGCATGGAACCTTTCTCTTGGCTCACCTGCCCTGATCCCAAACTCACAGCCGCTCTGGCCTACCTCGCACAGCATCCCGGAAAACAGTTGCGGAGTCGCTTGGTGAGACAGAGCGCTGAACTGATTGCAGGCGCCAGTGTAGCGGCGGCCACTCCCGTGGGGGAGGCGATAGAACTCCTGCACACATACTCACTGGTTCACGACGACTTGCCCGCTATGGACGATGATGATCTTCGCAGAGGGCAACCCACCTTACACCGGGCATTTGATGAGGCGACCGCGATTCTGACTGGAGACGGTCTGCAGGCAGCAGCATTTCAGCGGATAGCAGAAATCGACACGCTGGACCCCTCACAGCGATTGGAAATCCTCAGAGTGGTGAGCGTAGCGGTCGGTTTTCAAGGTATGGTCGGTGGGCAGGCGCTAGACCTCGCTGCAGAAGGGCAAACGGTGCCCGTCGAAGCACTCATAAGAATCCACCATCTCAAAACCGGCGCATTGATTACCGCCTCCGTTGAGGCGGGAGCCATTTGCGGAGGCGCCACGGAGGCTGCGCGCAACGAGCTTGTCCGCTTTGCTAAAGCGGTCGGTCTGGCTTTCCAGGTCACCGATGATGTTTTGGACGTGACAGGCGACAGTCAATCTCTTGGCAAGACTGCAGGGAAGGACGCGCGAGCGAGCAAATCTACCTATGTCAGCACACTGGGTCTGGACGGCGCCCAAAAAGAAGCCGAAAGGCTCTTGGCAGAGGCCTTAGAAGCGCTGCAGGGCTTTGGAGAAAAAGCCGATCCCCTCAGGGAGCTCGCGCAGCGCATGGTGCGCCGCGACACCTGACGCCCGTCGAGCGACAGGGTTCTAATGCATGCCCATAGACGCGAGCACGGTGTACCCAACCGTCATGCACAATCCGGCCATAGCGCCGGCGGCCAGGTCGTCGCACACCACGCCCAGCCCACCTTGTAAGTTACGCTCGCACCAATTTACGGGCCAGGGCTTCAGAATGTCATAAACCCTGAAGAGGAGCAGACACCCCAGCATCACGCTCACAGACGGCATGGGGATTGCCAGCAGGGATGCGGGCACGAGAATGGCGAGCCAAACGCCGACCACCTCGTCGATGACAATCGCTGGGTGGTCGATCACCCCCCATGACTCTCCCGCCTTGTGTGCAGACCAGACCGCCACGACCGCGACAAGCATCCAGACAACCCAGCACAGGGCCAAGGGAAGGTTTTCGATCGGCCATAGCATCAGGACCCCTAGGAAACTTCCCATTGTGCCGGGTGCCCAGGGAGACAGACCAACACCTGCGCCACTGGCTATAAAAGTCGCCGTATCGCTCACGGTGGCGTGTTCCAGATTCGGCATGTCGTCAGACAAAATGCTCATATCCCGCTCTTTGGGGCCTCACATCGCAAGATACGCCATGCCCTTCGAGAACCCGACCAATTTGGGTGCATTCGATTGGCAGTGCGCCATCGGGTGGGAGGGTAAACAATAACTCGTAGTCATCTCCACCGCTCAGCGCCCAATCGAGTTGCTGCGCTGGATCCGCAACGCGTTGAATCGCCTCTGATAACGGGAGCGCGCCTGCGTCGATTTCGATTGCCACCCCGGAGCAACTGGCCAAATGCGCCGCGTCGGCCAAGAGCCCATCCGATATGTCGATCGCCGCAGTGGCCAAGTCTCTCAGTCGTTGTCCGAGCTCGAGGCGCGCGGAAGGTCGCAAGAAGCGCTCAACCAGAAAAGTCGCTGCGCTGCCATCGCCGAGCGTCTCACCACTGCTGATTGATAGGCCGGCTGCTGCGTCGCCCAGCGTTCCCGAAACGCAGAGGCGATCGCCGGGTCGAGCACCCCGCCGCGTCAGGTATCCAGCCTTGGGCGCCGAGCCCAATACAGTGACGGTAATCGAGAGTGCACCCTGCGTGGTATCGCCGCCGACCAGGGGTAACCGCATCAGCGCCGAGACCTCTCTTAGCCCGGCTGAAAAATCTGCCAACCAATCGGTGTCAGCACGCGGGAGGCTGACAGATAGCAGCATCCCCAATGGTGCAGCTCCCATAGCGGCCAGATCGCTGGCTGCGGTGCCCACCGCACGGTAAGCCACATCAAAGCCGCGAGTATTTGCCGGGAAATGCACCGTTTCCGACAGCGTGTCCGTAGATACCAGAAGGACATGTTCAGGAGGCAGATCCAGGGCCGCTGCATCGTCGCCCACCCCCAGCAGTACGGAGGATGAATCGCCCACGTTGGCGAAGAACCGATCGATGAGTTGGAACTCAGTGAGTGCCATCAATGCCCGTCGGGGAGCTCCACGGAGCGTAACTCGCGCGCCACTTTATCCAGCACACCGTTGATATACCGGTGTGACTCAGAGGCCCCAAACTTCTTTGCCAAGCTCACCGCTTCGTTAATCACAACTTTGTAGGGCACATCGATACGGTCGCGCAGTTCAAACGTACCCATGCGCAATAAATTTCGCTCAATGGGATCTAAATCGTCCAGCGCGCGGTCTAGGCACGGTGAAAACAATGTTTCAAGCGCGTCGACATCCGATGCCACGCCTTTTAACAAGGCCGTGAAATACTCGCCATCGGTGTGCCGGAAATCGTTATCCGTTCGAAATTCAGCCTCAATATCAGAGAGGGTCGAACCTGCCATGCTCCACTGATAAAGCGCCTGCAAGCCATAATGGCGGGCTTTTCGACGTTGTGCGGCCAGCGCATTGGGTTGCGGCATCAGTTCGCCAGCACTCTGATTAGGTTCACCATTTCCACGGCGCTCAGCGCCGCCTCAGCGCCCTTATTTTCGTCATTTTGTCCCGACCGCTCCAAAGCCTGATCAAGGGTATCAACCGTCAGCACGCCGAAGGCTACGGGCTTACCTGAGCGCAGTGCGACCTCACCGATGCCGCGAGTGCACTCTCCCGCAACATATTCGAAATGAGGCGTGCCGCCGCGAATCACTGCGCCCAGTGCTATCACCGCATCGCAATCGGTCCGGGCTGCTGCAGCCTGGCAGGCCAGCGGGATCTCAAAAGCCCCCGGCACACACTCCACTCGAATCTGGCCGGCATCAATGCCAATGGCAAGCAGCGCCTCAGTGGCGCCTGCAAGTAGACCGTCGACGATCTCCGTATTCCAGCGTGTTGTGATAATGGTGTACCCACCATCATTTGGCTGGATCCGCGCTGCGGAATTATCAATACCTTTGCCGGCCATGTGCTCTGAAATCCTTCCTTTACCCCTGACTGTCCTGTGGCGACATAAACCCCACCACCTCGAGCCCGAAACCCGCGAGGGCATTGTACTTCAGCGGCGCGCCCAACAACTGAATCTTGCCAACCCGCAAGTCCCTAAGAATCTGAGCCCCCATGCCAATCTGATTGTAACCGTCAGCATGGGCAAGCGTTTCTACTTCAGTCTGCCCCAGAACACGATCAATATCGCCTAACAGATCCTCGGCCGTTTCGGGCCGGCTCAACAACACCAGCGCACCGGCTTCTGATTCAGAAATCGCCTTCAAACTGGCATCGAAAGACCACGACGCGTGGTCGTCCAAGATGGTGCCGACCAGGTCGCGGAACACTGCCGTCACATGCACTCTCACCAGAGTGGGTTTGTCTGGCTCGATTTCGCCTTTGGTCAACGCAAGGTGAATCCGGCCATGCGTTGTATCGCGATAGGCATGCACCTGAACCTCGCCATGCCGACTCCGCACCACCCCACTGCGCAACCGTTGAATGGTCTTCTGATTGGTCAAGCGGTAGGTGACAAGATCAGATACGCGGCCAACGACCAAGTCATGTCGCTCTGCAAATTGCGTCAGAAACTGCGCGTCAGCTACCGCGCCCTCACTATCGAGCACTTCGGTGAAAACGGCGGCAGGCGTCAACCCTGCCAATGTGGCGAGGTCAATGGCAGCCTCCGCGGGTGCAGTGCGGTTCAGAACGCCCCCTTCGGCAGCAGCAACCGGAAAAATGTGTCCGGGCTGAACCAGATCGCTGGGCCGGCTGGATGTGTCGACGGCAACTCTGACCGTGCGCGCACGATCCGCTGCTGAAATGCCGGTATCGATCCCGGTAGCGGCCTCGATGGAGAGCGTGAAGGGAGACAGTGATTCATCCCCTTCCACCATCAGCGGCAGCTCCAACTCTGCACAGCGATCTCGCGTCATGGCGAGGCAAACCAATCCCCGGGCTTGTCTTGCCATGAAGGCGATGTGACTGGCTTCGCAGTGCTCAGCGCCGACCACGACAAACCCCGTTACGCCGCCAGCGGTATTCTCATTGAGCATGAGGCACGTATGGCCGTGACGCAGCTCACTCAACACCTTGTCGATGTCTACAGGCTCACTCATCAGCATTCTGCACCGCTTCGGTGGCGCCGAACTGCATCAGCCGCTCCAGATATCGTGCAATCACGTCGACCTCAAGATTGACGGCGCTCCCCACCTCATAATCACTGAACACCGTCTCTTCCCAGGTTTGCGGGATGATCGTCAGTTCAAAGCGGCGACCGTCCACTTTGTTCACGGTAAGGCTCGTTCCATCAACGCAAATGCTGCCTTTCATCGCCACGTAGCGCGCCAGATTCTCAGGCGCCGCAACCCGCACCCGCCAGAACCGTGCTTCTTCTTCAATGGCCTCGATCGCGCCCACACCATCCACATGCCCACTCACCAAGTGCCCGCCCAAGGGCGTGTTCAAGGTGAGTGATGTTTCCAGGTTAACCGGATCACCGACCGCTTTCCGGCCCAGTGTTGTCAAGGACAACGTTTCTGGAGACACGTCGGCCCAGTAACCGTCCCCGGGTAGCTCGGTGACTGTCAGACACACTCCGCTGGTGGCTATGCTATCGCCCAGCGCGACGCCGTCGAGCGGCAACTTCCCTGTCTCAATCCTGAGCCGCACATCCAGTGCGCCCGCCTCGATCGCAGCGACACGACCCACTGCCTGAATGATCCCTGTAAACACCTCAGCTCCCTTTTAAGACAAGCCAACCCGCGCTCACTGCAGGTCTGCAGGTGGCACTCGCGTGGCAATCATACGCAGATCCTCGCCTATGCGGGTCACCTCTCGTATCTGGAACCCCGGCGCGTCAGACAGAACATCTATGTCGAACGCCGCCATAGGCGCTGCGTTCTGCCCCAACAGTTTGGGGGCCTGATAGACCACCAGTCGGTCGACCCAACCACCCGCTATCAATGCGCCGGCGAGCTTTGGACCCGCCTCTACGAGCACTTCATTATGCTGTCGCTCGCCGAGCAGCTTCACCCACGCCTGCAGACACACCCTGCCCTCTTCGTCAGCATCGACAACGGTCGCCAGCCAAGAATTTGCCTGCTTCGCCGTTGGCGTTACCACGATCGTTGCCGCAGGCTCGGACAGCAGTGCGGCGCGCTCAGGGGTCCGCCCCCCTGAATCGAGTACCATTCTCGCCGGCGGATGAGCGAGCGCTCGTGCTTTTTCTTCATCATTGAGCGGCAATTCATCAGATCTGAGCGTTAACCTGCAGTCATCCGCCAGCACGGTACCCACTCCCGTGACAATCAGGTCCGCCTCGGCACGCAGGACTTGCACATCGCGTCGAGCAGCCTCCCCTGTAATCCACTGACTCTCACCTGAAGCCATGGCGGTCCGCCCGTCCAAAGACACTGCCACCTTAAGCGTAATGCGCCCCCATCCCCGTCGCATGCGCTGCAGAAAACCGGCGAGATCATTCTCCACCGTGTCTGCCAACAGCCCCACGTCCACCGCGATCCCCGCAGCGCGCAATGCGGCAATGCCGCGACCTGACACCGCCTGATTGGGATCCTCAAGCGCAGTCACCACTCGACTCACACCTGCCTGAATCAACGCATCGACACAGGGCCCGGTTTTTCCGACGTGACTGCAGGGTTCAAGGGTGACGTAGGCTGTCGCACCACGAGGGTCAGACGCCTCGGCCAGCGCCATGATTTCTGCGTGTTGCCGACCCGCCGGTTGGGTAAATCCCGTACCGATCACGGTGTCACCTTTGGCGAGAACACACCCTACTGCAGGATTCGGGGCTGACCAAAATCGGGCCGAACGTCCAACTTCGATCGCACGCTCCATTAGCATGCGATCCAATTCTGAATTCACGGCTTGTCGCCCGGAGTGGGTTCGGCCTCAAGGGACTCGATGGCATCGCGGAATTCGGCGAGGTCCTGAAAGCTGCGATACACGGAAGCGAAACGGACATAGGCGACGTGATCAAGCGCCTTGAGCGACTCCATGACGCGCTCACCGACCTGGAGAGACTTTACCTCTCGCTCGCCTGTTGCTCGGAGACGGTGCTTAATCTGATTAATTTCTGCTTCGATACTTTCGACCGAGACCGGGCGCTTCTCAAGCGCCCTGAGCAGCCCAGACCTCAGCTTGTCTTCATCAAAGGGTTCGCGGCTACCATCTTGTTTGATGATGCGGGGCAGCACCAATTCTGCCGCCTCGTAGGTAGTGAACCGCTCGGTACAACTCAGGCACTCTCGCCGGCGGCGCACCTGAGCTCCCTCGGCCACTAACCGCGAGTCGATGACTTTAGTCTCATCCGTGCTACAAAAAGGACAGTGCATGTTGTGTGGGGTGCCAAGAAGGCACCCACCTCCTCAACGGGTATAAACCGGCATTTCAGCACAAAGTGCTTTGACCTGCTCTCGCACAATCGGGATCTGCTCGGCTGAGGTTCCCTCCTCAAGCGAAGCCAGCACATCGCAGATCCAATCCGTCAGACGCTCTGTTTCTTCGACGCCAAAACCTCTAGTAGTAATCGCCGGCGTGCCCAAGCGCAAACCCGATGTCACGAAAGGCGAGCGCGGATCATTGGGTACCGCGTTCTTGTTCACGGTGATATAGGCCTCACCCAGCGCGGCATCAGCATCTTTCCCTGTGTATTCCTTTCCGATGAGGTCGAGCAACATCAGATGGTTATCAGTTCCGCCTGAGACGATTTTATGGCCTCTGTCGACAAATCGACTGGCCATGGCCTGAGCATTGCGTATGACTTGCTTTTGGTAATCCACAAACTCGGGAGCCATCGCCTCCTTGAAAGCGACCGCTTTTGCGGCGATCACATGCATGAGCGGTCCACCTTGTGCGCCGGGGAATATTGCCGAGTTGAATTGCTTTTCCAGCGCTTCGTTGGCTTTCGCCAAAATCAGGCCCGAGCGCGGCCCACGCAAGGTTTTGTGGGTAGTTGTGGTCACGACGTCTGCATGAGGAATGGGGCTTGGATAAACCCCCGCCGCAACCAAACCGGCCACGTGAGCCATATCCACCAACAAGTACGCCCCGACTTCGTCCGCGATCTCGCGAAATTTCGACCAATCGAGGATGCGACTGTATGCGGAAAATCCGCCAATGATGAGCTTAGGTCGATGCGTTACTGCAAGCTCGCGGAGCGCGTCGTAATCCAATAGGCCCGTGTCATGATCAATGCCGTACTGCACCGCGTTGTAGATCTTCCCGGAAAAATTGACGGAGGCGCCATGTGTCAGGTGCCCCCCATCCGCCAGACTCATGCCCAGAACCGTGTCGCCGGGCTGCAATAAAGCCTGAAACACAGCGATGTTGGCACTGGACCCCGAGTGCGGCTGCACATTGGCAAAGTCGGCACCAAATAGCGCCTTCGCGCGCTCAATAGCGAGAGTCTCTGCCTGATCAACAAATTCGCAGCCACCGTAGTAGCGCTTGCCCGGGTAGCCCTCGGCATACTTATTGGTCAAGACCGACCCTTGGGCTTCCAGCACGCGGGGGCTGCAATAATTTTCCGAAGCGATCAGTTCGATGTGCTCTTCCTGGCGCACTTTTTCGGCGTGCATCGCCGACCAGAGCTCCGAATCGAAAGATTCGATGGTCTGCCTGTCTCGGTCGAGGTACTGCGAAACATGGGTTGCGACATGGTTCATGATGGCATCCTGCGGGTTAATATTGGGCCGACCAAGCCGGTTTGGCTCGGAGAGCCTGAATGGTAGCCGAACACACGTCCCGCGTCAGGCATTTGTCGGGGCAGTGGTAGGACAGCGGCATAACAGCGGTAGAAGCGGTAGAAAGTGCCACGCGTTTATGTATATAAGTCGTTGCGATGACCTTGCGGGGGAAACAACTTGCGCATCAGTATCTTTGGTAGTGGTTACGTAGGCCTTGTCCAGGCAGCAGTGTTTTCCGAGGTAGGACACGATGTGGTGTGCATGGACATCGACCCATCGCGGATCGAGCAGATTAAGGGCGGAGACTTGCCCTTTTTCGAACCGGGCCTCGCGGATTTGGTCAAGGCTGGCGTTGCGCAGGGAAAACTCCGCTTCACGTCAGACACCGAAGCAGCGGTTGAGCATGGAGATTATCTTTTTATCTGCGTAGGCACCCCTTCAGCAGCTGACGGCAGCGCGGACCTGCAATACGTCATGGCGGTGGCAAGGGGGATTGCCCAGCACATGACGTCGAGAAAAGTCATCATCAATAAATCCACGGTGCCAGTTGGCACCGCCGATCAAGTATCCGCCTTGATTTCGCAGGTGCTGGCTGAACGGGGAGTGGAGATTCCCCATGAAGTGTGTTCAAACCCCGAGTTTTTAAAAGAGGGGTCGGCAGTGGCAGACGCACTGCGCCCAGATCGTATTATTGTAGGAGTCCGCTCTGAAAATGCCGTTGGTGAGTTCCAGAGAATGTACGAATCCTTCAATCGCAATCACGACAAGATGATGGTGATGGATCCCCGTAGCGCGGAGCTCACCAAATATGCCGCCAACGCAATGCTGGCAACCAAGATCAGCTTTATTAATGAAATAGCCAACCTTGCCGAGGCGGTTGGCGCGGACATAGAGTGCGTGCGTAAGGGTATCGGCTCGGATCCGCGAATTGGATACCAGTTCATCTATCCCGGGGCAGGTTACGGCGGTTCTTGCTTCCCGAAGGACGTCACCGCGCTTGAACATCTGACGGAGACCTGCGGCACGGGCGGACAAATTCTGGCGGCGGTGCACGCCGCCAACGAGAACCAGAAGCGCAAGCTTTCCGACCGGGTTCTGGGTCGGTTCGGCGCCGACTTGAGTGGCCGAACCATCGCCGTTTGGGGCTTGTCTTTCAAGCCGAATACCGACGATATGCGTGAGGCACCAAGCAGAGTGCTAATGGAGTCTGTCTGGGCTGCCGGAGGCCACATCAAGGCTTATGACCCTCAAGCGATGGAGGTCTGCGCCGCAATTTACGGTGAGCGGAATGACCTTACCTACACGCCGACAAAGGAAGACGCCATTGACGGTGCCGACTGCCTTGTCATCTGCACCGAGTGGAAGGCGTTCAGGTCACCTGATTTTGGCGATATCACCGCGCGCCTGAAACACCCCGTGATCATTGACGGCCGAAATCTTTATGATCCGGCCTATCTTGAAGAACTCGGTATTGAATACTACGGCATCGGGCGCGGTCTATCCGTGCAGAGCGTTCCTTGAGCAGCCCACTTGAGCTGGGTTGGCGGGAATGGCTCACTTTGCCGGCTCTTGATGTGCAATGGCTTAAGGCCAAAATCGATACGGGTGCCCGAACCAGCGCCCTGAATGCTCAGGAGATCACCCTATTCCAGCGTGACCAGACTGATTGGGTGCGCTTCAAACTCCACCCCGTGCAAGAGCAAGAGACCCCTCAGATCGTCTGCGAGGCACCGGTAGTGGAGTTCCGACATGTCACAGACTCCGGGGGCAACACCGAAAAAAGGCCGGTCATTCGCACACAAATCATTCTCGGGTCATTACAATCCGCGGTCGACATCACACTCACCGATCGCAGCAAAATGAAATTTCGTATGCTACTGGGCCGTACTGCACTACCCACTTCCGCTACCGTGTTGCCGCGAAGATCCTTTTTGCAAGGTGGCGATCGACATAATCCACCGAGATTTTCATGAAAATTGGCATCCTTTCCAGGAACCCCAGGCTCTACAGCACCTCCCGATTACTCGAGGAAGCCATCGCTTCAGGGCATCAGTGCCGCGTTATCGATACCCTGAAGTGCTACATGGATATCAGTTCAGCCAAACCAGCCGTGTGGTATCGCGGGCAGCAACTGGATCATCTCGACGCTATCATTCCGCGGATTGGTGCCTCGATCACCAACTACGGTACGGCGGTCATTCGCCAATTCGAAATGATGGACACCTATGCTCTGGTCGGCTCCATACCGCTTGGACGTTCCCGCTCCAAGCTTCGTGCATTGCAACTACTCTCTAAAAAGGGGTTGGGCATGCCCGCCACCGGTTTTGCCCACGATATCTCCAATACTCGTCAACTGATTCAATTAGTGGGCGGAGCACCTGTGGTGGTAAAGCTGCTTGAGGGCACGCAAGGACGCGGGGTAGTGCTCGCAGAAACTGCAAAAGCCGCTGAATCGGTGATCGATGCGTTCAAGGAATTAGGCGCGGACTTTCTGGTTCAAGAATTTATCAAAGAAGCGGGCGGCTCCGATGTCCGATGCTTTGTGATCGGGAACAAAGTGGTAGCAGCGATGGAACGCACTTCCGCCGCCGGTGAATTCCGCTCCAATCTGCATCGCGGGGGCAGCGCCAAACTCACCAAACTCAGTACCCTCGAGCGGCGTACGGCAATCAAAGCAGCCCAAACAATGGGGCTCAACGTGGCTGGGGTCGATATTCTCAGGTCGGCGAGAGGCCCTCTCGTGATGGAGGTGAACTCGTCCCCCGGACTCAAGGGTATTGAGGAAGCCACTGGCGTTAACGTCGCGGGCAAGATTATTCAATTTATTGAGTCTCACGCGCACACAGGAAAATCGCAGCGCAGGGTAAAAGGTTAAGCCGTTGGTCACACACTCCAAACCGGGTAGCGCGGCAGCGACTCACTTTAAAATCGGCGAAGCGCTCATTGCTCCCGGAGAACAACGCACCGTCGAAATACCGGTTGCACCGACCTATGCCCATGACGATCTGGCGATGTCGGTACACGTCATGCACGGCAAACGTGCGGGGCCCGCAATGTTTGTCTGCGCCGCCATACACGGCGACGAAATCAACGGCATTGAAATTATTCGCCGACTGATCAAGCAAATTGACCTGCGGAAATTACGAGGCACTTTGCTCGCGATTCCGATC
>Ga0181572_10001641_pt1 | contig 16316 bp, 15 predicted proteins | sample 101ome_26_FD_133004 | JGI IMG/M metagenome (GOLD analysis project Ga0181572, IMG submission 133004) | Coastal salt marsh microbial communities from the Groves Creek Marsh, Skidaway Island, Georgia - 101408AT metaG (megahit assembly) | ecosystem: Environmental > Aquatic > Marine > Intertidal... | reverse complement strand
TGGCGTAATCAGCGTCCAAGACGCGACTACGAGAGGCCTCTGCATTCACTTTTACACTGGCCAGATTGTCAATGGCGTAAGTTAACTGATTGACAGCCGCGCCGAAGGTAGCCCGCTGGCTATTCACCGCAGTGATCGCACTATCGATCGCGGTAACTGCTGCAGTGCCGGTGCTGATTGCTGATGCGGTGGTCTGAGCGGATATTGCCGCGGTGGCGGCTGCGGCACTGAACGCCTGGAACGTGGCCCCACCCGATTGAGAGATATCTCCGAAATTCACAGCAACAGTTTGTCCGCCGTTGGCACCAACTTGGAAGCTCACCGTCGGATCACCGGCAGCATTAGCGTCCCCTTGGAGGATAGAGCGTCCGTTCCACTGCGTATTTTGAGCGATGCGCTCCATCTCCGAGATCAGGTTGGCGTACTCCGCATTAAGGTAATTGCGATCTGCCTCTGTCGTGGTGCCATTCGAGGATTGAAGTGCGAGCTCTCTCATCCTCTGGAGCATATTTGTTACTTCGATCATCGCACCGTCAGCTGTTTGCAGCATGCTGATCGCGTCGTTCGCATTTCGAATGCCGACTTCCAGGCCTCGAATTTGTGACGTCATTCGAGAAGAAATTGCCAGTCCCGCTGCGTCGTCTTTGGCGCTGTTGATGCGACTACCAGTGGATAGGCGCTCCATGGCGGTATTCATATCGCGCTCATTCCTCGTCAAAGCGTTTTGCGCAATGCTGGCGCCTACATTTGTGTTTACGACTGCCATAATGGCCCTCCTAATATTAACAAGTACTGCGTTACCTTTCGTTGTTTAAAGAGTTCTGGGCGATCCAAGCTTGGGGGCTTGATCTAAATCAGCACTCGTTCTTACTACCCTAATAAATCCAATACGCTTGCCGGCAGCTGATTCGCCTGAGCGAGCATTGCTGTACCTGCTTGCTGAATGATTTGCGCTTTGGCGAGCTCAGAGGTCGCGTGGGCGTAATCGGTGTCCATAATGCGACTGCGTGTCGAGGCAGCATTGATGGACACCTGAGTCAAATTGTCGATCGCGTGAGTCAGTTGGTTCACCGCAGCGCCGAAGGAAGCTCGCTGATTACTTACATTTTCGATGGCGTTGTCGATGCCGGTCATCGCCGCGGATGCGTTGGTTTGAGCGACGGCTGTCGTGGCACCTGAAATGGCGACGTCAGCCAAAGCTCTGCTGCCCGAGTTTGTTCCAGCCGCAATACCAGAGGCGCCAGTGGCCAAGCCACCTCCCGTCATGTTGCCAAAATTAACAGAAATAGTCTGACCGGCGTTGCCGCCCACCTGATAGGAGACATCGGTCACAGCGGAACCCCCTGCGTTTCCGTTGAGTACTGCTCGACCGTTCCACTCGGTGTTGTTAGCAATTCTATCTATCTCGTCCTTTAAACGACCAAACTCATCCTGAAGATAGTTCCTGTCGGCAACACTGCCAGTGCCGTTAGAGGCTTGGAGTGCCAGTTCTCTCATGCGCAGCAACATGTTGGTCATTTCGTCCAGAGCGCTTTCTGCGGTCTGGATCATGCTGATTGCATCGTGGGCATTCTGTACAGACTGCTCGAGCCCTACGATCTGTGAGGTCATCCTGGAGCTGATCGCAAGACCCGCGGCGTCGTCGGCTGCAGTGTTGATCTTCTTGCCAGTTGATAACTGCTCCATCGCCTTGCTGAGCGCACGCTCGTTTTTGGCTAACGAAGCTTGCGCAAGCGATGCGCTGATGTTCGTATTTACAACCGCCATGATTCTGGTCTCCTAATGGCTTTGTTCTTCGGTGCACAAGCTGAACAGCAGGAACCGTGCCAATTCGTGATCTACCCGTTCTAAGTGCCTGTTTTTGAAAGATCTTAATTTTTTTTGTTGGTGAGACTGGCAACTTAAAAATGGTTTATGAGGCGGGGCCGGCAATGATTTGCCGCCGGATATTGGGGATTAGTAGTCGTAAAAATTGAGATGTGGGTTTAGTCCGCAACGGGCCATACGGTGGAGCATTGTTTTGCCTGCAAAGCTTCACTCTGCAGCGGCCCGGACAGCAATTTAGGGCAAAAAAAAGCGCCCTGTTGGGCGCTCTTTTATGGGTTTCTGATTTTTCGCTACTGCAGAAGCGACAGCACTGTCTGGGGCAGCTGATTGGCCTGGGCCAACATCGCTGTTCCGGCTTGCTGGATGATCTGGGTGCGAGCAAGCTCAGACGTCTCGGTCGCGTAGTCCGTATCGAGAATGCGGCTCCGAGAAGCCTCAGCATTCACCTTAACGCTAGCAAGGTTGTCTACTGCGTAAGTCAACTGATTCACCGCCGCACCAAAAGTCGCTCGCTGAGAGTTAACAGAAGCAATAGCCGAGTCGATCGCAACAACAGCTGATGTGGCAGTAGTCATTGCGCTTGCAGTGGTACCCGCTGCGATGCTGCCGTGAGCCGAGTTGACCTCTTGCATCACCCCAGAGGCGCCAGTCTTGTTGAAGTCACCGAAATCCACCGAAATCGTCTGACCACCATTTGCACCCACTTGGTAGGCAAAAGTGCTACTGGCTGTGGTGGTGTGATTCAGTATTGACCCACCGTTCCATTGCGTATTCTGCGCAATGCGATCGATCTCAGTAATTAAATTCTGATATTCCGAATTCAGGTAATCCCTGTCGGAAGAGGTGGTTGTTCCGTTCGCTGACTGCAACGCCAGCTCTCGCATGCGCTGTAGCATGTTTGTAACCTCGACCAGCGCGCCATCTGCCGTACTGATCATGCTGATGGCGTCATTGGCGTTGCGAATTCCGACCTCTAATCCTCGGATTTGCGATGTCATCCGTGAAGAAATGGCCAGCCCGGCGGCATCATCTTTGGCGCCGTTGATGCGCTGACCAGTAGAAAGTCGCTCCATGGCGGTATTCATGTGGCGCTCATTACGCACTAGCGCGTTCTGAGCAACGGTTGCGTTTACATTTGTATTAACGACGGCCATGGCGGTCTCCTGATCTTCTTTGTTTGAATCCTGTGCGTTTCGGCTTTGGGATCTCCCCAAGCCCTGTTGTCCTTGACTCAGTTATCGGCACACGTCCCTGATCCTTTAGAAAAAATTGTGTCGCTCTGGTAGAAGAGAGAGGGTTTTAAAGGTTTGGCCTGATTTTTGCTTGATTTATTGGAGCGGCATTTATATCGCCATTTGACGCTTTTCAGAATCTCAAGGCTTCTGCCGACCGAAACGGGAGATAACACATGTACTCAGCCACACTCGAGCCGTTGCTTCAGCAATGCAATGAAGCCATTGAAATGGCCAAGAAAGGTGCCATCGATGAGGCCAGAGTGTGCCTGGACAGAATACGTTTCCTGCGATCATTGCTTGCTCACAGCAATGTGTCCAACGATAGTCAGCTTGGTGCGACGGAGGCGAATTTCCCTTCAGGCGCTGTAGATCTATTAGGCCATCACATATCAATAGCAACCGCTGTTAATCAACGGCTTGAGACCATTCATCAGTGGATCAAAGAATCACGTGCAGCATTCTCGGTTGAAGAGTTGCGGCAATCTAATGCCGGTATCAACTTATTTATCGATGATGCGCTGCCGGATATCTGGGATTTCAAACAGGATCTGGTGCTACTAACCGATTTGGACGGTTATGAAATTCGTGAGGTATTACGCGCACGTGGACAGGCAAAATTTATCTGGATGACGGAGCACGTCATTTCTGACGGGAGTGGTGATGACTCTCGTGATTTGGACACTCTTTACGTCGTTGCGGGTCAAGATCCCGAGAAAACTGAGCTTGAGCGATTTTTGAGGCGGTTCTCAGTGCCTCGAGCGGCCCTTATCACCACCAGCGTCGGTCCTCGGGACGAGCAAAATTTTAATGCAGTCGCTCGAGCGATTGGGGCTGCAGTGATTGCGGGTTCTACCACGCAGTGGTTGCCTCAGGCGACTGCCGAACAATGGATCGGATCAACCCCAACACTGGCAAATTGTGCTTCGGCGATTGAGTTGAGGCCTGAATTTGAGGACGCAGACGTGCTGGTCGTGTCCCCGGGACCCTCCTTAAAACATGACCTTGAGCTTCTAGCGAAGGTACAGGACCGTTTCCTCATTTTTGCAAGTGTTAAGGCGCTATCGGCACTGTTTGACGCGGGCATAAAACCTGATTTGGCTATTTGGCAGGATCCTAGGGACCACAGTCACGCCATCCCCGACAGGCCGGAAATCTCTGAAGTTGGGTTAGTGCTGAGCGAGGGATGCCATCCTGCTTTCTACCAAGCTAATTTTGCTGCTCACTTTCCTTATCCGGATCCTGGTTTTGTAGGAACCGAGCTTTCGACTGCCTTGCATGGGCCGTCTGTACCTAAGCTTGGCGGTACGTCTGTCTCAACCCTGTCGGCGGTGCTAGCTCTTGAATTTAATGCCCGGTCGGTAACCCTGCTGGGACAGGACTTGAGCATCGGTGAGGGCTTGTACGTCTCAGGGGGTGCTCCTACCGAGGAGGGAGCGTCAAGTCACGGAGATCATCTCTCGTGTATTGGGATAAACGGAGAGTTGCTACCCACGTTACCCAATTACTATGCTTTTATCAGCGAATTCCAAAACATCGCGCTTCACTTCAAAGATCGAGTGCCACTATACAATGCTACGTCGTCCGGGGCTTATCTTGAGGGATGGACTCATACGCCGCTTGAATTCCACCCGGTAGTAACCAGTAATGAGAGCGGTCAACCCAAAAGCGACATAGCGGCCAAGTATTGCAACGCGCGTCCAAAAATTCGTGAGGTCACTGAATCACTTGGCCTAGTAAGTAATCGACTGGAGCATGCAGCAAAAATCTGTGATGAAATAAAGCTTGAATGCTTGGATAAAGTTAGCTCGGGAAGCAATGACTGCACCGTGATTGATCTGTTGGAGCAGCGGTTGAAGCTTATTTTTGACGAGGAGTGTCCCCTGCTAAAGTACTACACATCTCGGCAATCGATGGCACTCAATGCCGCGACGGAGTCCGTGCAAAATCTAGAGGAGAACTTGAGGGTTTCAGCTGATTACTATGAGTCAGTCGCTCGAGCATCGCGTCGACTCCTAATGCTGTGCCGCGACGCGACAGAGCAGCTGAACGCCTCGCCCAAGTTGTCGAGTGAGTGACGTATGGCCCAGGAATGTGTGGTTTGTAAGATAATTCGGACATACCTACTGTTTGCGGTGCCACTCTTGGCGTTAGTGGGGGCGAGCACCATGGACGGGGGGATGAATGGGACCCCGTGGTTTGCCCGAGTAGAGCTGATTGATTTGCTGTCTTGGGGATGCCTGGTGGCGCTGGTTGTTATTGTTGTCTACCGAGCTTACCAAGAGTACTACCTGCCCGCGAGACGACAGCGGGCGCTACTCGAGGCTAAAGCTCGGTTTGATGAGATAGCGGCAAAAATGGAGGACGAGGTTGATCGTTCTTCGGAGGAAGCTGCCCCGTGAATATAAGTCGCGAGCCAAACTGCTGGCAGTGCAGGTATTTCCAGATAACACACCACAGGGCCTTCCCATACGCCTGCACTGTCATAGGGTTTAAGTCGAAACACTTGCCATGTTACGAGGTACGTATGGCTGACGGGGCTAGCTGCAAGCGTTTTATGCGCAAAAGTGGGAAATTGCCTGAACCCGCATCAAATCTGGCTTAAATAAAGCCTTTAACGAAATTCATGCGCAAAAGACGTGTTACCGGTTTCAGTCGTCTTTAACCAGCAAGAAGGGTTGCGGAATATCCCTAGACTGCCGACAGAATACGCGACCCTGATAGGTGTAGACCGAGCACCGAAACTTGTCTTGGTGAAGACCTTTCGAGGCTGTCCAGAAATTCGCGACCTCTAGATCCGGGAACACATAAGGATTTACTGCGGGATTAATGCAGCTGCTCTCCAGAATGTCAGGCATTTCGCCTTTCTCCGGCAAACGCCAAGGCTCACCAGTTTTTTCTCGAACTTCAGCGGCATAGTCCATGGCCTCATCCCAGGTCATTTTAAGCGAGTCACCTCGACATCGATAATTGCTCATTCGTTGACCCACGGCGCATTGCGTTACCGTGAGGCCTGTCGGAATATGTAAAGCCACCCCCCCATCGAATATCTCGAAGTCATCCTTTTCGAGACGGCTTTTGTAAACGTCGCGACATTCGGGCTGATTACGTTGATCGTTACAGCCAGTGAGTAAAAATGCCGTCACAAGTGTGGCCCAGAAGGTTATCTGAATGCTTTGTTTCTGCTTTGCCATCCCCTGTGTCCCCAAAATTGTCGTCGACGGGCCGCCACAGATCCGAAGGACTGTGTTTGATCCGCTTATTCACGTTTGACCCTGTCACTATCAGTTGATCAAGGTCGCTATCAGTCGGACTATCGGTCGATCACGCCGCGGCTTTATCCTCCGCTACGCTAGCACATTTTTCTAACTGAGACCGAAAGCCAAGACCGAAAGTGTCAGGTCTGAGCAGGCCTTCGAATATTGCCTGAGACCCGTTGGTTAGTATCAAGCTTTTTCGGGGAAAGCCGATATTTATCCCACGTTGATGTCTAACTGTCTTAGTTGGTGGGAAAGCCGGCGGAGCGGTAACACAGCATTGATTGTGTCGCCCTAGGAAAGCAACAACCGAGCTTGCTATATTTAGCAAACCGAAACATATCGTATTTGATCGTTTGAGGAGCAGTTTATGGACATTGCAACAATCGTTGGCTTGTTGGCTGCATTTGGCCTGATTTTTATGGCTATTTCAGAGAACGCGCCGGCTTTCGTCGACACCGCTTCTTTGCTCATCGTTGTTGCTGGGTCGATAGCCGTCGTGATGGCTAGATGCTCTCTAGGTGAGTTTCTGGGTGCCATCGGCGTGATGGGTAAGGCCTTCTCCAGGAAAATCGATGACCCGGTAGATCTGATTACACAAATCGTTGAATTGGCCAACATAGCTCGCAAGGACGGCATGATAGCTCTTGAAGGGCAGGACATTAGCAACCCGTTTATGGCGAAAGCGGTGTCGATGCTGGTTGACGGCACCGATGGCGAGATCATAAAAAGTTCGCTCAATCGCGACAACGACATGATGAAGCTTCGTCACGAGATGGGGGCAAAAATATTTAGTGCTTGGGGTGAAATAGCACCAGCCATGGGCATGATTGGAACTTTGGCGGGTCTGGTCATTATGTTGGGAAACATGTCCGACCCCAAAGCTATCGGACCGGCGATGGCGGTTGCCCTGCTGACGACGATGTACGGCGCCATCCTGGCTAACGTAATTTGCTTGCCGATTGCACAAAAACTTGAGAACGCGTCAGCACTTGAGTCGGCCAATAATGAGCTAATTATTGAGGGTGTTCTCTTCATGCAGGAAGGTGGCAACCCCAGAGTTCTGGGTGACATGCTGGCTTCGTTCGTATCGCCAAAGAGCCGCGAAAAGATTGCGGCAGCGTGATCTGGGTTCTTCTTCATTTTTGAGATAGCGCAAGATGGCTGATGGCGAAGACGCAAAACCCGATGCCGTAAGCAGCGAAGCGGGCGCCCTCGACACCGAGGTTGGCGAGCCCGGTTCTGCGCCGCCGGAGGAGCAAGCGGGGGAAAATGAGCACGCCGGCGAGACTGATCAGGCGACTGACAGCCAGACTGACAAATCTGACGACGCAGATGATTCTGGAGAGGGCGAGGGGTTGGTGGATGCCGATTTACCGCCGCCCGGGCCTCCACCGCCTGAAGAGCCCAAAGATGATTGCCCAAAGTGTCCTGGTGGTGGGGCACCTGCTTGGATGGCCACGTTTGCCGATATGGCGACTCTTCTGATGGCGTTTTTTGTTCTGCTCCTGAGTTTTGCGGAAACTGAAGTCCCCAAGTTTAAACAGGTGGCGGGCTCTCTTAAGCAGGCCTTTGGTATCGAAAAGATCGTTCCCAAGGTAACAATTCCAATGGCGCGTAGCATCATGGTAGAGAATTTCACGCCTGCTGTAGCTGAGCGCTCGGTTATGGACGTGAAGGAGCAGCAATCTGATTTCGTCCGCGGTGATTTTATCGAAAAGAAAACTCAAGAGGGCGAGTATGAAGACCCGCTGGATGACGATTTCGAGCAGGTACAAGAAGCCCTTGAAGAGGAACTAAACAAAGGGATGGCGGACGTTCGAATTGAGAACGGTGAAATAAAAGTGACCTTGCTCGAGCCTGCCTCTGCTGGTGGTCAAGAGGGCAAAGACGGTGAGGGAAGAGGCGGTCAAGTGGCTCAAGAGACTCTTGATGCAGTGGCCAAAGTAGCGGAAATTTCCGCAGAGCTGAGCACAAAGGTAGGGGTTCATCTCGCTGATCAAGCTCAGGGCAGTCAAACGGGTGCCAACTCAAGTCGACGTCAGTCTCGAAGCAGTGATGCCTCTGGTATGTCTAAGTATGACCGCCTCCGCGCCGATTTATCTGACGAGATCGCGGCTGGTTTGGCCGAGGTAGAAAAAGACGGCGACAAAATCATTGTTAGGCTGGCGAGTCAGGGAAGTTTCACCTCTGGTTCGTCAGACTTACGACAGGCGTTTACGCCAACTTTGACGCGTTTGGGTAACAGTCTCGCAAAATACCCTGGTAGCGTCATGGTCGAGGGGCACACAGACAACGTTCCCGTGGCCTTCAGCGATCGATTTAAATCCAATTGGGATCTATCCGCTGCTAGAGCAGCTTCGATTGCAGATTTTTTGCTTACTTCAACCAGTTTGGAGGGAGGAAACGTGCAAATCGCGGGGTTTGCTGACACCCGACCACTAGATACCAATGATACGGCGAGTGGCCGCGCCCGAAATCGCCGTATTGAAGTGATTGTTGACGATAATTGAACCGTGCGGAGAGTGTGATTTTTGGCTGAGGAAGACGACAAACAAGATATCCAAGGTGCAGGAGACGAGGAGTCCGAGGCAGTTGATGCAAATGCACCCGAAGACTCCGAGGCCCAAGCTCCGGAGGAGGAGCCTGTTGGTCCGCCGCCCGAGCCACCCGAGGAGTTGCCCCCCGTCGAATGCCCTAAGTGTCCAGGTGGTGGCGCCCCTGCGTGGATGGCGACCTTTGCTGATATGGCTACTCTCCTTATGGCGTTTTTTGTTTTGCTGCTTTCTTTCGCTCAGATGAACGTTCCGAAATTTAAGGAAGTCAGTGGTTCTATGAACGACAGCATGGGCGTACAGCGTGTGGTACCGGTCGTAGAACCCCCGACAGCTGACAATATTATTGCCGATCAATTTATGCAGGCAAAAGTGGAACCTACGCCCTTGCAAACAATAAGTGAGCAAACCACCGACGAAGAACAGCCACCTGACCCTGAGTTAAAGATAACGAACAGACCATCGGATACGCCAAACGCAACGGATCTAGAGAAAGTCCGCAGTGCATTACAAGAGGAAATTACTCGCGGTCAGGTGACGGTGGCCGAAACAGACGGAAAGATCACGGTCCTCATGACGCCGAATCAGAAAGATGGAGAAAATCAGGGTGATGTTGGTTTGGACTCTGGACAGCGTTTGGATGAAGACACCGTTGCGATATTTGCTAAGGTCGCCCAGGCTCAGGCCGAGGTGGTCTCTGAGGTTCAGGTACTGCGATCGGCTTCAACTCAAACCCAATCTTTTGACAGTACCTCACAAGCTGAGGATAGCGCTGGCGAGGAGTTGGCTCAGAGCGAGTATGAACAGATAAGAAGTCGATTAACCACTGAAATTGCCAATGGTCAGATCAACGTAGAGCGAATCAATGATGAAGTGAAGATTTCACTTGCTGATCAAGGGGCGTTCGTGAGCGGAAGCGCAGATTTGCGTAGCTCTTTTTTTGCCGTGTTGACTAGCGTAGGGCAGGCCTTGGCTCAAAGCCCGGGGGAGGTCACCGTGGCCGGTCATACAGATAACGTTCCGGTAGCGTTTAGCGAGCGGTTTCAATCCAATTGGGATCTCTCAGCAGCGCGCTCTGCATCGGTGGCTGATTATTTGGTGAATGAGGGATTTATTCAGCCCAGCGCGGTTACAGTGACTGGGTATGCCGATACCGTGCCGATTGCTTCAAACGATACCGCTGCGGGTCGCGCGCAAAATCGTCGAATAGAAATTACAGTTAAGGGGAGAGCGGGATGAAACCAGGTGTGATCTCTCATTTCGTGGCAGGGTTTATTGCCGTATTCATGATTGCTTCCATAGACACAGCCTTGGCGGAATCAAAAGCGCAAGAAGCGTTTCTGGAAAGTATCAAAGCAGTTTCCACTATTGATGACGCCCATATCTCTGAAGGGGCACTTGTCATCTGGCCCTCTCCACCCGTACAGGGTGCACTTGATTATGACGTTATGGCAGAGAAGCTGTGTCTGGAGTACAAAACCTATGGGTATCTGGTAATTTGGTTTATGGATTCTTCGAAATACCGCCGCAGTAAAGAGATGGCTATGCTTCAAAGCCACGTGTGTTTGGAAGACGGACAGTGATAGACCCCCCTGCATTGTCCGAACGTAAAGGCAGATCTTCATGGCGATTTTTGCAGACCATGGCGCATTGGATGTTAATGGTCACCCTAAGTGGGTGCGGTATCGGGTCGGGCGGCAGTGATGACCCAAATAGTAGCTCGGGCTCGCAGAATGTAGTTGACGAGCAGCAGCTAGCGATTGAACTTTCCGGGGATACTCGATATCGCGCAGATCAGAGAGTTTCTCTTGCGTACGTGCTAAGCGGCGACAGCGTCAGCGGCGCATCAGTTTCGTACCAGGGTCCGGTTGAATTGATACATGATCCAATAGCACAAACATTAAAGGCAGACGCGGTACCGCCCGGCGTTTACACGGTAACCTTAACTGCAAAGGCAGATAAATATATTGCCGAGGCTACTCTTGAGCTTTTCATCGACGCAAATTTTGGCGGACAGTACGTCAGCTCCGACGAGCTGAAAATTCTCACCATGGGGCGAGGAGAGATCTCAGACGCTACCGATTCTGCAAGCACCGGCGACGACTCTCTGCCAGAGCAACCTCAACAAAGGGCAACTATTTTTTGGTACGTCAAAGCAGACGATTCGACAGCATTCATAGAATCGTTATGCACTGCAGATATCACTGTAGACGGCGATCAAGCCATCGGCAGTGGATTGTGCAAGCAGTCGGTCGGTGGGCAAAAAAAAGTCTTTACCACTTTGGACGTTTTGGTGGTTTACCAAGACACGGGAGGTGTACAGCTGACGTATTCCTTTGATGGCGACGGCACATCGTTTGATTTTAGTCTCAACGAGATCAGAGATAACTACATAGCAACTGATCTTGATCTCTCGGGGGTTTATCGCTCCGTGCTGACGGAAGGCTTGGATTACCTTCTAGTATCTGGAGTTGCTGGCGCTGGAGAAAGCATGTCGGCGGCTGACGATGGTTCAGGAATACAAAGATGCAGTATCACTGGCAACCTGTCACGCTATGATGCCAGCTTCATCGCCGCAACAGAGGGTGATGGATCGATCCTGAAGATTTCGGATATGGTGATCGACAACTGTGACCTTTCCTCAGAGGCTGGCTATCGAATAGCTGTCGGTGAGGCAACGGGTTCAAATCAGTCGGGTCTGCTGTCAGTACTACAAAGTGGTGTCAGTGATAGTGTCACTCGATTCGATATCTATGCCTACAGGGGGGCAGACTATACCGATCCCCTGAGCAAACTGCGGTACGCGCGAGTTTGCTTCAACGGCGCCCCAACTTCTCTCGCAGCGGACTACGACGTGTCCGAGGCAATGTGCGAGTCACTATCCGGCAGCCTCTAATTGCCTAACGACTAGATGGTTTGTAGGGTTTGCTTTGACAACGGTCGTAGATCTATTATGGCGGTGAGATAAAGCGCTCGGGTCAGTTGGGGGGTAGCACACGCAATGAAGCTCTTCGGTATGTTTGGCAAATCGGCAGAGGACCAGCCTGACAGTGCGTCTGCGGTGCCCGACTCGGATGAACCTCCTGCTGAGGATAAAGCGGTACAAGAGCAAATTTCTCAGGAACCTGAGGAAGAAATTGATAGGGGGGCGACCATGACTGATGTAATACAGGCAGTGACAGATCAGTTCGCTTTGATCAACGCTGAAAGCGACGCCGATCTTGAAGCTGTGGGTGCTGCATTGTGTCAAATCCCTGAGCAGATGCCCTCTCTTGACAATGAGTTCGCGTCTTTCCGACACGAGGTGCTACATGCCATCCTCACGGCGGGCGATGAGGCAGGTATGGCTGATCGCGCAGTAATTTTGAATCGGTGTCTCGTTGCCATCGAACATGTGCCCGACCTGGCGGAGCATGTCAATTCTCTCAAAGCAATCGCAAGTGAACTTCGAGCCAGTTCCGCCTCCTCTGGTGCCGTGCACGCAGAATCTCCAGAGGTGATTGAGCCGCCGGAATTCGATAATCCAACTGAGATTTCTCAAGCCACCAACAACTCACCTGACGTTGCGGAAAATGCGGAACGGGCTGAAGCTGACGCCACAGAAGCGGGTGAGTCTTCAGCAGAATATTCACCAGCTTTTCAGGTCATTGATGGTGCAAATGTTGTTGAGGAGGGCCGCTCAAGTGAGTCCTCTGAGCAGGGTTCAGAACAGTTGGAGCCTGACGCTCATGAGGACATTATTTCCTCGGAGGATGCGATGCCGCCTGAGGGCCATGGGCAAGCCTTGGGGACCGTTGAGCATGCAGACCGCTTAATTACAGCAGCCCAGTTTGCGCAAAATGGTGTCCGAGAGGAATTAGATAGCAACACCTCTGAGTCAGCAGAGGGTCATCAAGATGACGACATGTTTGAGTTCGTGAAATCGCTGGCGAATGTTAGGATGAGTTGCCTAAAGGCGCTGGAATCCTGTTTCGATCGCGAGCTCGCCACGCTTGATCATTATCGAGACGTTTGTGTTGAGCTTGAGCTCAGCGCAACACGGCTCGCAGAGTCCAAGCGCTGTATTACTTTTATTGATGCCGGGCTTCGCGGCGAACCCCTTGGAGAGGATTATCTTGACACGCAACATCAATGGTTGTGTTCACTTACGGCACAGCTGGCCAGCGTAACGAGAGAGCAGGGCGCAATAGCTCTTGAGAAGGCTGAGCAGATCAAGGGCCAGATTTCGGAAATCCAGCTCGAGGCTGATCAGGCGGCTGAGCTAATTAAAAAGTTGGGTGCAGAGACACTCGAGCCGCCCAGCGCTGTACTGCAATCGTTAACCAGCCATGACTTTGGATCTGAAAACAGCAGCGACGAAGTTGATTATGAAGATTCGATAGACCAGTACATCGATTGGATGAAGAGGCAGCGAGAGGCGATAAGAGAGCAGCGTCGGCGTATAGAAGAGCTGGATAAAAAAATGGCGGATGCCGAGAGAGCCTCAGACGGTCAGTATTCTGGGAGACTGGAGCCTATCCAGCGTCGAAAAGATGAACTTACTCGCAACTTGAAAGATGCTCTACAAAGTGCAAGCAAAGATGCGGAGGAAACCGAAGCCCGGCTGGATGTACTCTCGCAGGATGCCTCTACGTTGATGGTGGAGTATGGTGCGGTGGTAGAGAAGCGCATGGCTTTCGCGGCGAATGTTGAAGACTCGATGGCGAGTACGATGATCAGCTTGGGGAAAGTTCTGGATGAGGCTAATTTCACACAACCGCAGGAGACTCCGCAGATTCATGACTGATGCCTTTGGGCGTTTAGTCTGCGCTCTTGCGATAAAGGGCTTCGTGCTATTGAATCTGGTGGCCTGCGCCGAGGAAGAGCCTACTGAAGCTCAGCGCAAGCAGTGTTTTGACAGCTACATCAGAGAGCATCAAGCGGAGTATCCGGTTGACACACTTAAAAAAACCGCTGCATTGAAATGTTACTCATGAATACTCCTCCAAAAGAATTGGGCCTTGAGTTAGTACGGGTTCTCTTCGTGGGGGTGTTGATTGGTGTTCTCGGGGGTCTTGCTGCCAATCTTTTTGTTCTGGGCGTTGGAGCCATCGACGGGATCGTTCAGAGTCAAATGGAGGGTCAAAGCACGTTTAGCGCTGGTCTTATACGATGGGCGGCTCTACTTGTCGGTGCCTTTTGTATTTATGGACTCAAACTGGCTTTTCAAATGGACCGATGGCATGGACCGGCCGATGCAATTTTGGGTGCTCACCGTCCGGACGCTGATTTCCCGGTTAGGGAGGGGTTTCTTTCAACTACAGCTGCGTTTATATCGGCGAGCGCAGGGGCTTCGGTCGGCCAGTATGGCCCCGTACTGCATTTTGGTGCTTCGGTAGGGGCCCAGATTCGAGCGCTGTTTCCCACCCGGCTGACTTCGGATATCTATGTTGCCTGCGGCGTTGCAGCTGCCATTTCAGCGGGTTTTGGTGCCCCCATTGCTGCGGTCGTGTTGGTGTCCGAGGCGGTTTTACGGCATTTCGCCATCCGCGCTGTAGCACCAATCACCGTATCAGCTATTGTAGCTACGGCCATAACGCCACTCTTCTTTGATCGTATATCGCCCTATTCCGTAGCGGCTAGCCACACTGACTGGGGCTTGTTGCCAATTGTGCTAGGTCTTGGCGCCAGTGCCGCAGTTTTGGCCATCGTCTTTATGCGTTCACTGTTGATGACAGCGGCTTGGGCCAAGGCACGTAACAATGACCTTGCCATGTTACTGCTTGCTGCGACCCTGATGGCTGTGATCGGAATGCTGGTGCCCGAGGCGGTTGGATTGGGAACCCAGTCAGTAAATGATTTACTTGCTGGAGAAAAGCTGCTCGGCGAGGCGGTTTTGATGCTGTTTGCCAAGCTTCTGGCGACGGTGGTATGCATTGGGATGGGCCTGTTTGGTGGTGTTTTTTCACCTGCCTTATTTTTAGGTGCTTCTTTGGGGTATGTTGCTGGTTTTGTTGCCGTTAGCCTCGGTTATGACCCGGCCGCAATTATCATGTTGACCGTGGTGGGTATCGCAGCAGTAGTTGCTTCCGTGATTGGAGCTCCCATTGGCGTTGTCTTGATCGTCTTTGAATTCACTCGCAGTTATGAGTTCGCCGTGGCAGCCATCTTGGCCGTGTCGATGTCGTCGTTTATATCAACCCGCTTATTTTGCTATTCCTTTTTCGATAGACAACTGATTATGCGCGGTTTTGATCTTCGTCAGGGTAGAGAGTTTTTGTCTCTCAGAGACACCACGGTGTCAGACCTTAATGTTGAGCGAGTCATGCCGGTTACCAAAGATGCAACAGGTGAAGATATCGTCGCACATCTACAGAGTTCCAATAGAACAGAGGCTTACGTCGTGGATGACCAGGGGAGGTTGCAGGGTGTCGTTCCAATCCTAGTGGCACTTGGCAACAGAGAGTCGATTGCATCATCGCTGATGGCCACAGATTACATAGTTTTAAGCCTTCGTGACGATTTACAGCAGGCGCTCAGTACCGCTCGTCGATTTGTGGGCGAGGCGATACCAGTGATAGATGATGCAGGCATACTGGCTGGTTGTATCAGCGAGGGCGCGATCCTCGGAGGGACTCTTGATCGTCAAGAGGAGGTTAAGGGTCGTGAGCGCAATTAAGCACGGCATCATATTCCTTGTTGTTCTTGCAGGTTCAGTGAGTAGCGCCGCACAAAATCGAGACGATCAACTCAAAGCCGGGCTCGCAGCGATGGATCGTCAGCACTATGCCACGGCAATGCGCGCTTGGAGAGATCTCGCCGTGGCTGGAGACCCTCAGGCGCAGCACAATATTGGGTTTCTTTATGAGGAAGGCCTAGGAGTGACGCAACAATACGATGTTGCAATGGACTGGTATCGGCGCGCAGCACAGGGTGGCCTCGCAGAGGCGCACCATAACCTAGGTATGATGTACGTAGAGGGGCGCGGCGCGGCTAAAAGCTGGTCACAAGGACTCATCCATTTTCGGAAAGCAGCAGCTCAGGGGCTTACTGAGAGCCGCTATATGATTGCACTGAGCTATTTTGAGGGTGAGGGGCAGATTCGTAATCGACGATTAGCTTACGAGGGCTTCAGGGAAACGGCTATAGAGGGCTATGCTGATAGCCAGTATATGCTTTCATTTATGTTGCTGGACGGGACTGATGTGAAAAGGCGCTCGAGCCAGGCGTATGTTTGGGCTTCACTGTCATTGGTTCAGGGGCAGCAGCAGTCCCAAGAAATTAGGGATGCAGCAGGAATGCGTATAAGTGAAAAGGAAATCAGCGACGCCCTTTTTGTTCTTTCTCAGTGCGAGGCGTCGGGGGTGTCCGGTTGCTTGCCTGCTCTAGATGCCCTGCCGTAGTAGTCCGATCTCTGTTGTTCCCGCATCACATGGGCTTGGCGGTCGAAAGTATCATATCAGGCT
>Ga0181572_10001628_pt1 | contig 16396 bp, 12 predicted proteins | sample 101ome_26_FD_133004 | JGI IMG/M metagenome (GOLD analysis project Ga0181572, IMG submission 133004) | Coastal salt marsh microbial communities from the Groves Creek Marsh, Skidaway Island, Georgia - 101408AT metaG (megahit assembly) | ecosystem: Environmental > Aquatic > Marine > Intertidal... | reverse complement strand
TCCAAGCATCTGATCGACGAGACCGCCTGGCAGGCACTGTTGACCCTGGCGAGCAGCCGCAAACTGCCAGAAGCCTTTTCCAACCTGATTGGCGGAGCGACGGTTAATGCGTCGGAGCAGCGCGCAGCGCTGCACACTTTGCTTCGCGGAACGGGCAAAGCACAGCAGCCAGCGAAGGCGGCTGAGGTCGAGGCAACGCTGTCGACAATGGCAGAGCTGGTTGCAGATATCCATACGGGTGACGCCAGAGGTTTCACAGGTGAGACGTTCACCGACGTCGTGAACCTCGGTATCGGCGGATCTGATTTGGGACCTAGGCTCGTCTGCGAGGCGCTCCACAGCTCAGACACTCCCCTGCGCGCCCATTTTGTCGCCAATATTGATCCCGAAGACTTGGATCGCGTACTGACGCAACTCGAGCCCGCCACAACGCTGTTTGTCATCTGCTCCAAGTCCTTTAGCACTGAAGAAACGCTCTCCAATGCGGCGCGGGCGCGGGCATGGTTGCGCAATGGGGGAGCTGAGGGCGAAACGCTGGGACAGCACCTGATTGCCGTGACAACTCAGGTGGCAGAAGCCGGGGAATGGGGCGTTTGGCCGGAGCGCTGCTTGCCGATCTGGGACTGGGTCGGTGGTCGCTACTCGCTATGGTCAGCCATTGGCATCAGCATTGCACTGGCCTTGGGGTGGTCCGTTTTCGAGGAATTGCTGGCGGGAGCACAGGGTTTGGACGAGCACACCCAATCGGCACCCCCCGCAGAAAATCTGCCCATCATTCTTGCGCTCTTGGAGCTGTGGCAAACCCATTATCTGGGTGCCGACACCCATGTCGTCCTGCCCTACGCACACCGCTTATCTCACCTGCCGGATTTCTTGCAGCAGCTGACCATGGAGAGTAACGGGAAAGGCGTATCCAGCGCCGGCGAAGTGGTTGGTTACCAGACCGCCCCTGTGTTGTGGGGCTCTGCGGGCACGATCGGACAGCACTCTTATTACCAACTCCTGCATCAAGGGACGCGATCCTTCACCGCGGACATCATCCTGCCATTGGTATCCGGCACAGGAGATGCCGCCGCGCGACGTGCCCTCGCGGCTCACGCACTGGCACAAAGCCGGGCATTTATGGTCGGACGCTCAGCTGAAGCCGCTCGCGAACTGGGGCGCCGCCGGGGTGTTGACGACTCGGCCAGTCGACAATTTGAGATACCGGGCAACCGCAGCCACTCGTTACTATTAATGCCCTCGGTCTCACCCGGCTGTCTCGGGGCGTTGATCGCCGCCTATGAACACAAGACCTATTTTCTGGCAGTACTGTTGGGTCTGAACCCCTTTGATCAGTGGGGAGTCGAGCTGGGGAAAGAGATAGCGGGGCAGCTCAATGGACTGCTGGCGCTCGGCGATACCGACACAGAATGTGACCCCGCCACCCTAAAAGCTGCGCAAGATTGGCGTTCGGCCAATCCAGACTGATCTGTCACCCGTCAATCAGCGCCAGGAGCTCATCGGTCTTGGCAGCCATCAAATCGGGATCGCCGCGCGATTCCACATTGAGGCGAACAACGGGTTCCGTGTTGGACATCCTCAGATTGAAGCGCCAATCGGTAAATTCCATACCCAAACCATCCAGCTTTTCGACCACCAGCGCGTTCTCCGAGTACCGCTCCTCAGCTGCGGCCAACAATGCGCGGGGATCGGCAACCTCACGGTTGATTTCCCCCGAGCAAGGGAATGCCGTTTCTCTGGCAGCAACGAGCTCATTCAAAGGTTGACCCGTTTTCGACATTAACCCGGCAATCAGCAACCATGGAATCATGCCGCTGTCGCAGTACGCAAAGTCGCGGAAGTAGTGATGTGCCGACATTTCACCGCCGTAAACCGCGTCTACCTCGCGCATACGCTCCTTGATAAACGCGTGCCCGGTTTTGCTCAGCACGGGCTCACCCCCGGCGGCTCGCGTAATATCCTGAGTGTTCCAGGTCAGACGCGGGTCGTGGACGATGCGCTGCGGTCCGAGCCGAGCGAGAAAAGCTTCCGCCAACAACCCGACAATGTAATACCCCTCGATGAAATGGCCCTGGCTATCGAAGAAAAAACAGCGATCAAAGTCTCCGTCCCAAGCGATGCCCATATCTGCCTGCTCGGCAATCACCCGATCAGCGGTAGCTGACCGATTCTCTACCAGCAGGGGATTCGGCACACCGTTGGGGAAATGGCCGTCGGGCTCGTGATGCACTTTGATGAATTCAAAGGGAAGGTGGGGCTCCAGCGCATCGATCACTCTCCCCGCGCCACCGTTTCCCGCGGTACAAACGATGCGTAGCGGCTTGAGCGCCGGGACATCAACATAAGACAGCAAATGCGCGATGTAAGCTTCTTGTGTATCGACGAGGCTTAAGTCGCCTCTCGAGGCGGCCGCAGAAAAGTCGTCAGACTCAGCCAGTGCGCGAATCTCGGCCAGACCAGAATCTCCGGAGATCGGCCGGGAGCCCTCGCGAACAAATTTCATACCGTTGTAATCCTTGGGGTTGTGGCTCGCTGTGACGGCGATACCGCCCCCAACACCCAGGTGCGCGGTAGCAAAGTAGATTTCCTCGGTGCCGCACAGGCCAATGTCCTGCACTGACACGCCCTGCTCCCGCAGGCCATCGATCAGCGCCGACTTAATCGACTCGCTGGTCAGACGAATGTCGTGTCCCACCACCACCGAGCCCGGCTGAATGACTTCTGCATAAGCGCGTCCGATACGGCGCGCAATTGTTTCGTTGAGTTGGTCGGGAATACGACCCCGAACGTCGTAGGCCTTAAAACAATCGAGTGTGTCAGCCATCAGATACGACCGTAGTAGTGCTCATACACGTGCTGTGTGGCCTCAACAAACCCCGGCACACTGCCGCAATCAAAACGCAGCCCATCAAACTGATATGCGAGCACCCGGCCTTCACTCGCCTGCACCTGCAACGCGTCGGTCAATTGCACTTCTCCATTTCGACCCGGCGGCGTGTCACGGATAATGTCAAAAATATCTGGCGTCAGAATATAGCGCCCGATCACCGCGAGGTTAGAAGGCGCCTCCTCTTTTGGCGGCTTTTCCACCATTTTTGAAACGCGGGTCAAACCGGGCCGCTCGGCAACACCCGCCACCACGCCGTACTTGTCAATCTCATCAAACGGCACTTCCTGCACCGCGACAATCGAGCACTCAAACTCCCGATAGAGCGCCGCCATCTGGGATAGCACCCCGGGACCATTTTTGTTTAGACACAGATCGTCGGAGAGCACCACGCCAAAGGGTTGAGTCCCTATCAACGGTTCACCGGTGAGAATCGCGTGCCCGAGCCCCAGCATGGCGCGCTGGCGGACCATGGTAAACACGCCGCGTTCAATCACGTCACGGATGCCCTCCAGATACAGCTCCTTCGAAGATCCTGCAATCTGATGCTCCAGCTCGTAACTGATATCAAAATGATCTGCGATCGCGCGCTTGCCGCGCCCAGTTACCAGCGCACAGTTCACCATGCCCGCCTCGATGGCTTCCTCCACGCCGTACTGAACCAGTGGCTTGTTAACGATAGGCAGCATTTCCTTGGGCATACTTTTGGTGGCAGGCAAAAAGCGCGTACCGTAACCGGCCACAGGAAAGAGGCATTTACCGATCATACTCTCGACTCCTCGCGTCCATATACGTCGTCAAAGCGCACAATATCGTCCTCTCCTAGATACGAGCCGGACTGTACCTCGATCACTTCCAAGGGGACGTCGCCGCGGTTAGCCAATCGGTGCTTCATTCCCATGGGAATATAGGTCGACTCATCAGGCCCCAGCCTGAGTTGCTCGTCACCTCTGACGATATCTGCTACGCCAGAGACCACAACCCAGTGTTCCGCGCGATGATGATGTAGCTGCAATGACAATGTTTGCCCGGGAGTCACCGTCAAGCGTTTGACCTGAAACTGCTCACCCACCACGAGTGATTCGTAGGACCCCCACGGCCGAAATACGCGCTGATGCAAGGTGGCCTCGGGGCGCTCAGCAGATATCAGTGACTCCACAAATATCTTGATGTCCTGCACGCGATCCCGCGCGCCGACCAGCACGGCATCAGCAGTCTCCACCACTACGAGATCGTTAACTCCCAGAGCCGTGACAAGCCGGCTCTCCCCGCGGATATAACTGTCGCGGACATCGTGCAACATCACATCACCCTCAGTCACATTGCCGTTGGGATCGCTCTGGCCCACTTCCCACAGCGCCGACCAGGCTCCAACATCGCTCCAGCCGCAGTTCATGGCGGCCACACCGCCGTCGGCCGTGTGCTCCATCACGGCATAGTCAATACTGTCAGAGGGAGAGGCGAGAAAAGCATCTGGCAGTGGGCGGATGAAATCCATATCGCGCTCCGCACCGCCCATTGCAGCTTCACAGGCCTTCAGCATGTCTGGTTGATGGATTGCCAGCTCGTCGAGATAGCGATCTGCCCTGAAAAGAAACATGCCGCTATTCCAGAAGTAATCACCGGATGCGAGATACGCTTCGGCCGTCGCGAGATCGGGTTTTTCGACAAATTCCGCGAGCTGATACAGCGACTCTCCAAGCGAATCCCCGCAGCGGACATAGCCAAATCCGGTCTCGGGTCGCGTCGGCACCACACCGAACGTCATCAGGCGACCCCCCAGTGCCACGCCACAAGCACTTGCGACAGACTGCCTGAAGGAGTCCGCATCGATAACGTGATGATCTGCAGGCAGGACCAAAAGCAAGGCCTGGGGATGAGTTTGGGCGGCCTGAAGCGCCGCCAGAGCGATCGCCGGCGCCGTGTTGCGCCCCGCTGGCTCGAGAATGATGCTGGGAGATTCGTCCGACACCTCACGTAGCTGCTCAGCGACCATGAATCGGTGCTCAGCGTTGCAGACAACCATCGCAGCAGCACAATCGAGGCCTTCAAGCCTGCGGTATGTCTCCTGCAACATCGAACCCTCGCCCCCAAGCGACAAGAATTGCTTGGGTCGAGCGGCGCGTGACACGGGCCAGAGACGGCTTCCGACGCCCCCGGAGAGCAACACAGGTATCAACATACAATTGAACTTTTTACATGGGAGAGCGGCGATGCTACTGGATGAGCACACATTTATCACCCCGAAAGATCCGCAAACCCGACGTGCGCGGGCGAGGCAGAGAGATGCCTCTGGTCACGCGAGTCTAAGCGCTGGATCGAATGGAGTCCTTACACTACAATTCGCGTCCTGACGTGGTGCACTGTGCTCGTCAGAGCGCCTTCACCAAGGACCTCCCCAACCCGTCTCTGGACACCTCACTCAATGGCCGAGAATACCGCTTTTACTCCCCAGTCCCAGTACGACAAGGAAGAATTGGTTGCCTGTGGCCTCGGAAACCTTTTTGGGCCGGGCAACGCGCAACTCCCCGTCGACAATATGCTGATGGTAGACCGCATTACCCATATCAGCTCCGAGGGAGGCGCCATGGGCAAGGGCGAGCTCGTAGCGGAACTCGATATTCATGCCGATCTCTGGTTTTTTGAGTGCCACTTCCCGGGGGATCCGGTCATGCCCGGCTGTCTGGGGCTTGACGCCATGTGGCAGCTGGTCGGATTTTTTCTGGGCTGGCGAGGTAACCCCGGCCGCGGCAGGGCGCTGGGTGCAGGAGAAGTGAAATTCACCGGGCAAATACTCCCCAGTCATACTCAGGTGCGCTATCACATTGAGATGAAGCGTGTGATTGAGCGGAAGCTGGTGATGGGCATCGCAGACGGCTCAGTGTCGGTTGACGGCAAAACGATTTATACCGCCCAAGATCTGCGCGTGGGACTCTTTCAAAATACGGAAAACATGTGATGGTCGAGCGCGTCGTTGTCACTGGATTGGGAATCATTTCCTGCTTGGGTAATGACTCAACTTCGGTCAGTCAGGCCCTGCACGAGGGTCGTTCCGGGATCTCACTCCGTCAGGATCACATTGACGCTGGCATGCGCTCCCATATCGCCGGCACACCGGATATTGACCTGTCGGAACATATCGACCGTAAACAATGGCGATTCATGGGCGATGCGGCGGGCTATGCCTACCTGAGCCTGCAACAGGCTATTGCCCAGTCCGGCTTGCAGCCCAATCAGGTCTCTCACCCCCGAACAGGCATTATCGCTGGCTCTGGGGGGGCGTCCTCGGCAAGTCAGGTCGACGCCGCGGACACCCTGAGAGAACGAGGCATTCGCAGAGTCGGTCCTTATCGCGTTACACAAACTATGGGCAGTACCGTCTCTGCCTGCCTTGCCACCCCGTTCCAAATTAAAGGCGTGAACTACTCGATATCCTCTGCGTGCTCCACCAGCGCGCACTGTATCGGTCACGGCATGGAATTGATTCAGCTGGGCAAACAGGATGTGGTCTTTGCCGGCGGCGGCGAGGAGTTGCATTGGACAATGAGTGCCCTGTTTGACGCGATGGGTGCTTTGTCCACTCAGTACAATGACACGCCAGAGCGCGCCTCCCGCGCCTACGATGCGGACCGGGACGGCTTCGTTATTGCTGGCGGCGGCGGCATGTTGGTATTGGAATCCCTTTCCCATGCCACTGCGCGGGGTGCAACGATTTTGGCGGAACTCGTTGGCTACGGGGCAACCTCCGATGGATACGATATGGTCGCGCCTTCCGGAGAGGGCGCTGTACGCTGTATGCAACAAGCAATGTCCGGGTTGGAAACGCCGATTGATTACATCAATGCCCATGGCACCAGCACCCCGGCGGGCGACATTCAAGAGCTCAACGCCATGCGGGCGGTGTTTGGGGATAACGCCCCTGTCATCGGTTCGACCAAGTCGCTTTCGGGTCACTCCCTGGGCGCTGCAGGCGTACAAGAAGCCATCTATTCACTGTTGATGATGCAAGGCAATTTCATTGCTGCCTCGGCCAACATCGACAACCTCGACGAGGGTGCCACGGGCATGCCGATCGCACGCGAGCGTATCGATGACGCCGGGTTGCAACAGGTGATGTCGAACAGCTTCGGCTTCGGCGGCACCAATGCCACGCTCATTTTCCGTCGTTTCAGCGGCTGATTGGTCCCGTCCGGGGCTGTCCGAGCGACGCGAGCGTGATCACTTCAAGCCAGTCTCCCTCAGAGACGGTTGTCCCTGCAGGAATCACCGCGAGGCCATCCGCTTGACTGAGGCTGGTCAGAACGCCTGAGCTTTGACTTCCAGTCAGCACCGCGCGCATCGCCTCACCGTTCCCTACCAAGCTGATTCGCACAAACTCCTCACGTGAACCGGGCCGCGCCACCGAAAAACCCGCCCGCACTGGAAAGCGCGGCTCGGGTGATACCACCCCACCCTGCTGTTTAATCAAATAAGGTCTCGCCACCAGCGCGAAGGTTACCCACGCGGATACCGGATTTCCCGGCAGCCCAAAAATGGGCGTGTTCATCACTTCACCAAATGCCAGCGGCTTGCCGGGCTTGATCGCCAATTTCCATAACGTCAAGGCACCTCGCTTTTCGATTTGACCGCGCACATGGTCCTCTTCCCCGACTGAGACCCCGCCCGCGGTCACAATGCAATCCGCGCTGTCCGCTGCCTGCTCCAGCGCCGCACCAATCGCCTCGGGCTGGTCGGGCACGTTGCCTAGGTCTACCGGAATCATTCCCAGCGAGCGGATCTGAGCGGCGAGACTGACGCGATTGCTGTTATAAATCTGACCGCTCTCCAAATCGCCGCTCCCGGGCTCGCGCAACTCATCTCCCGTGGTGAGAAGAGCAACTTTGAGAGGTTGAAAAACCCCTACCTCATCGAGCCCGACGGACGCCAGCAAACCGATGTCGTGCGGCTGTAGCCATTGCCCCTGAGCAACCAGCCGGTCTCCGGGTTGGATGTCATCACCGCGCCGGCGAATATGTTGGCCACTTACTGCCCGAGGTAATCGAACAGTATCATCCGTCCGCTCAGCGTCCTCTTGTAGGATCACTGCGTCAGCGCCAGCGGGTATGACGGCCCCTGTGAAAATTCTCGCTGCAGTGCCCGGGGTGAGGGGTGTGGGGGAATGACCAGCAGGAATGCGCTGGCTGATGGGCAGGATACCGGGTAAATCTTCGCTTCGAACGGCGTAGCCATCCATCGCACTGTTATCTGCAGGTGGCACGGCGCGCATGGACGGAATCTCCGCCGCCACGTAGCGATGCAAGGCCTCCGTCAGCTGCACAGTCTCGATGCTACTGCCAGGCTGCGCGGTAGCCAGTATCGCTTCCAGCGCTTCAGAGAGAGGGGTTAGCGCCATGTCTCAGTGACCCCGCAGCACTCCGACAAAGTTGCAGGGCCGGTGGTCACTATCGAGTTGATCTCTCAATACCCCCTCCCACGCAGTGCGACAGGCTCCTGTTGATCCCGGCATGCAAAAAATCACGGTGCCATTTGCCATGCCGGCAAGGGCTCGGGATTGAACAGTTGAGGAACCGATTTCCTCAAAGCTGAGCGCGCGAAAGACCTCGCCAAAGCCCTCTATGCGCTTGTCGAACAGCGGGGCTAGCGCCTCCGGCGTGGAATCACGGCCTGAGAATCCCGTCCCGCCTGTCGTCAGCACCACTTCCACCCCGGGATCCGCGATCCAACCGGAAACCACCGCTCTGAGCTGGTAGACGTCGTCGATAACGATGTCTCGATTCACGACCTCATGCCCTGCTGCCTGCAATGCTTCCACCAAAAAAGCGCCGGAGGTATCTGTCTCCAGAGTTCGCGTGTCGCTGACCGTTAACACAGCCACCTTTAATGCCGTAGCCATAGCCGTGCCCTCACTCCTCGATATACAGGTCAATGTAGCGCCGCACCGCTCGGGGCACAAATTCTCGCCACCCCAGTTGCTGGATACCAAACTGATGGCGGATCTGGGCGCAGTCGAGACTGAGGCTACTGGTCCGGTCGGATCCGTCGTGAGTCAGTTCCATCAATTCCCGGGCGTCCTCAAAGGGGGCATATTGGGATGCATTTGCGAGCACCGTCTCCATGAAGGAATAGGCGTTCACCTCGCCGATGCCGCTGTAGTGGTATAGGCCCGAGCGAGGCGCACCTGCACCGATCTGATCGAGAATGCCATGTATCACGCGAGCGACCTCCGCCACGTGCACCGGGCTCCCCCTCACGTGTTCGCTCACTTTCAACCGATCACCGCGGGAAAGCGCATCCAGCGCACGCGCCAGAGGATTCGGACGACGACCACCAAACATCAGACCGAGGCGTAAAATGAACACCTCATCCAGCGCAGACTGGAGCAGATTTTCAATCTCGATCAGGGTTTTACCCACGGGGTCCTGTGCGTCGGGCTGGTCAGTCTCCCGGTAGGGCCGCGTCAGGGTTCCTGAAAATACTCGGGCACTGGATAAAAACAGGTAGCCCACTCTATCCTTCGCGGCCAGCGCCGATAACCATCGCGTACGCTCGAGATCGGGTTGGCCCACAGGATCAACGCCATCGATCTGTGTAACGAGACGCGCATCAAGTATCAGATCGATCGACTGACGACGAATCAGCTTCTTGACCTGCCGCTCCCGGCGCCAGCGGGTCGCATCCATATCCACACCAATAATTTCGTGGCGCATCAGGGGCGCTGCAAAGGATCTCAGAGAGAACCCCAAAGGTGAGTCAAGGCCCAGAACCAGAATACGCACAGTAGTCAGATCGCGTGAATGCGGGGCTCAGCGCAGCCCAAAAGTTAAAATGGAATATCGTCTTCCGGGAAATCAATGGGTGCCGGATCCGCAGCCTGTGGTGCCGGCGCACTGGCGGAAGGCCCTCCCTGAAACCCACCGGCATCCTGCATTGCACCGCGGCTATCAAGCATTTGCATTTCCTGCGCAACAATTTCAGTTGTCCAGCGATCCTGTCCGGACTGATCCTGCCATTTGCGGGTTCTCAGAGAGCCCTCTACGTACACCTTTGAGCCCTTGCGCAAGTACTCGGCCGCTATTTCCGACAGGCGATTAAAAAATACTACCCGGTGCCACTCGGTTCGTTCCTGTTGCTCACCGGTATTTTTGTCGCGCCAGCTCTCGGAGGTGGCGAGGCTGACGTTGGTAACACCGCCGCCAGACGGCAAAACACGGTGCTCAGGGTCGTTGCCCAAATTCCCAACCAGAATAACTTTGTTGATGCCACGCGCGGCCATAATGATCTCCAGTATCGATAACGCACGCGCCTTGTCACGCGCTTCGTATTACGTATTGCGTGTTGCGCCTGCGGATAGTGCAATTCAGCCTCAGACTATAGCAACGCTGAGAGCACCGTTGTACATCAATCTGGGCTTATTGCGCGCTTAAACCGCCTCGGATGGAGCACGGCCATAACGCCACAGGCCAATCAACCATCCCAGCGTCAGGATCGCCAGCACGGCTGCCAAAGCGATCGCGCCCCCCCATTGCAATGCATTACCGCCAACGGCACCACCGGCAAATACGCCCAGAAATTGCGCGCTGGAAAAAATGCCCATGGCAGTCCCCCTCAGCGAGACCGGAGCAAACACAGACACCAGCGCAGGCAAAACGGTTTCCATTGCGGTGAAGCCGGTGAAAAAGACAACAAGCCCTGCGCCTACCGCGGCAATCGACGAAGCCCAGAGCGCGCCCAGTAAACCCATTACCGTGAGCACCACCATGGCAGCGAGCAGGAGACGCGGGTCTTCGGATTCGCGCCGCTTGCGCACGAGGAACGCCACGGCAGGAAGTGCCCCGCACAGCGCCGCCAGATACATCCAAGCGTGGTGCTCTGCGGCCAATCCAACCTGATCAGTCATAATCGCCGGTATGGCGGTGAACGCCGCCATCAGCAACAGATGCAGGCAAAAGATACTTACGTACAGAATGCCCAGGCCACGCCCCCACAGCGCCTCGCTCAAGCGGCTACGATCGGCGAGATGGGCGCGCCCTGCCTCACTGAGCTGGGGAGTGGGAGGCAGCCAGAGCAGCACGACCATCAAGCCCATGGCCCCCATGGCCGCCGTGACCTCAAACACTCTCGGCAGGCCGCCCCAGGCGGCCAGCAAAGGACCCAAAACCAACGCCAACGCAAAGGACACACCAATACTGGCGCCAATGATCGCCGAAGCTTTGGTGCGTTGATCTACCCGGGTGTAGTCGGCAGCCAGGGCCATGGTAGCCGAGGCGATCGCACCAGAACCCTGCAATAAACGGCCTATCGCCAACCCCGTCAGCGTGTCTGCGGCCGCAGCCACCAAACTCCCCACTATCAGCAGGGTTAAGCCACTCAAAATCACCGGCTTGCGCCCAATTTGATCAGACAGCCAGCCCAGTGGCACCTGCAGCGTCGCTTGCGTCAAGCCATAGGCCCCCAGCGCCAGACCAATGCTGGCTGGATTGGCGCCAGCCATTTCTTGAGCATAAATGGCAAATAGAGGCAGCACCATGAACAGGCCCAGCATCCGCAGGCAATATAAGCTGGCAAGGCCCAACACGGCCCGTTTCTCCAACGCGGTAAAGGGTTCTTTGGCAAACACGGGTTCAGAAGCCTGGGATAAGGTGGCGAGTGTATCACGCGGCCAAAAACCGCCCGAGGTCAGTCCGCCAGCCCCAGATCCTCGTATACTGTCCCGTTGGCAGTCATTTCCGCAGGGCAGTTCCATGGACACCATCGAGGTACGCGGCGCACGCACCCATAACCTCAAAAACATAGACCTCGACATACCACGCGACAAATTGGTTGTGATCACCGGTCTGTCCGGTTCGGGCAAGTCTTCGCTGGCATTCGATACGCTCTATGCGGAAGGTCAGAGACGGTACGTCGAATCACTCTCTACCTACGCTCGACAATTCCTGTCGATGATGGAAAAGCCCGATATCGATCATATCGAGGGGCTGTCCCCCGCTATCTCCATTGAACAAAAATCGACCTCTCACAATCCGCGCTCCACCGTAGGCACCATCACTGAAATTTATGACTACCTCCGCCTGTTGTTCGCTCGGGTGGGAGATCCGCGATGCCCGACGCACGGTGTGACGCTGAAAGCACAGACGGTCACGCAAATGGTGGACGCCGTGCTGGCCATGCCCGAAGGCAGCAAACTGATGTTGCTGGCACCGGTAGTGCGCGATCGCAAAGGAGAGCATTTACATGTATTTGAGCAAATGCGTGCGGCAGGTTTTATCCGTGTGCGTGTGGATGGCATCGTGGTCGATCTGGACGACGTGCCAGCGCTGGACAAGAAACGTAAACACCGCATCGATGTCGTCATTGATCGCTTCAAGGTGCGTGAGGATCTCAAGCTACGCCTTGCTGAATCTTTCGAGACCGCCCTTGAACTGACTGATGGTATCGCCGCGATTGCGCCGATGGACACTGACGGACCGGAAACCCTGTTCTCCGCGCGCTATGCCTGCCCCAGCTGCGGCCATTCGATCGACGAGCTCGAACCTAGGTTGTTCTCTTTTAATAACCCCGCGGGCGCGTGCAGCGGCTGCGACGGTCTCGGTGTGACCCAATTTTTCGATGAGAGCCGCGTTGTATTGCATCCTGAGGCAAGCCTCGCAGAAGGTGCGATAAGAGGCTGGGACCGCCGCAATGTTTATTACTTCCATTTGCTCCGGTCACTATCGGGGCATTACGGCTTCGACATGGACAAACCGTTCAACAAGCTCTCTCAAGCACACCGCGACATCATTCTTCATGGGAGTGGTAGCGAGGAGATCGAGTTTTCCTATGTCAATGACCGTGGCACGGTCTTCAAGCGTCGACATGTTTTCGAGGGAGTGATTCCCAACATGGATCGGCGCTACCGGGAAACCGAGTCGTCCTCGGTGCGCGACGAGCTTGCCAAGTACGTATCGACTGCAGCGTGTAAAGCCTGCGAGGGAACGCGACTGTGTGAAGACGCCCGCAGCGTGTACGTCGATGGGCGGAGCCTGCCAGAGATTACATCGCTTCCTGTGGGCGATGCGCAGGCCTACTTTGACGCGCTGGAGCTCAGCGGCAGGCAAGGCGAGATTGCCGATAAGATTCTGAAGGAACTGCGCGCCCGGTATCGGTTTCTGGTAGACGTAGGACTGAACTATCTCACGCTCAATCGAAGCGCCGAAACACTCTCGGGTGGTGAAGCGCAGCGGATTCGTCTGGCAAGCCAGATTGGAGCGGGACTCGTCGGTGTGATGTATATCCTCGATGAGCCCTCCATCGGGTTGCACCAAAGGGATAACGAGCGCCTTCTGAATACATTGATCCATCTGCGCGATCTGGGTAATACCGTTTTGGTCGTCGAGCATGACGAGGACGCCATCCGAAATGCCGATCACATTATCGATATTGGCCCTGGCGCAGGGGTGCACGGCGGGGAGGTGGTCGTTTCAGGAACAATGCAGGACATCATCGATCACCCTGATTCTCTCACTGGCGCCTATTTATCCGGCAAGCGCTCGATCGCAGTACCCAAAAAGCGCCACAAAATGGATCCGCAACGGGTCCTCACCATAAAGGGTGCCAAGGGGAATAACCTGCAGGACGTCTCGCTCACGATCCCGCTGGGGCTGCTCACCTGTGTGACAGGCGTATCGGGCTCCGGCAAATCCACTTTGATCAATGGCACGCTTTATCCACTGGCCGCCACAGCACTGAACGGTGCGACGACGCTCAAGCCCGCAGCGCACGAGAGCGTGGAAGGGTTAGAACAACTCGATAAATGCATCGATATCGATCAGAGCCCGATTGGCCGCACCCCGCGTTCGAATCCAGCAACGTACACGGGGATCTTCACGCCGATTCGCGAGCTGTTCGCAGGCACTCAGGAAGCGCGTTCGCGTGGTTACAAGCCGGGCCGATTCAGCTTCAACGTTCGCGGAGGCCGATGTGAGGCGTGTCAGGGGGATGGCGTCACCAAGGTCGAGATGCATTTTCTGCCCGACATCTATGTCCCCTGTGATGTCTGCAAGGGCAAGCGCTACAACCGGGAAACGCTGGAAATCCGTTTCAAGGACCTCAATATCTCCGAGGTACTGGATTTGACGGTGGAAGATGCGCTGGGGTTTTTCGAGGCGGTTCCCGCCATTCATCGCAAACTCCAGACCTTAATGGATGTAGGCCTCTCCTACATTCGCCTTGGGCAGGCAGCCACGACCCTGTCGGGCGGCGAGGCGCAGCGGGTCAAGCTATCCAGAGAGCTGTCCAAGCGCGATACTGGCAACACCCTCTATATCCTTGATGAGCCCACTACGGGTCTGCACTTTGACGACATACGGCAGCTGCTTGAGGTGTTGCATCGGCTCCGGGATGGCGGCAACACCGTCGTCATCATCGAGCACAATCTGGACGTCATCAAAACCGCTGACTGGATTATTGATCTGGGGCCCGAAGGAGGTTCTGGCGGTGGGCAAATCATCGCAACCGGCACGCCAGAAGTCGTGGCGGACCACAAGGCCTCGCATACGGGTCGCTTTCTGGCGCCTCTGGTCACCACGTCGAAGCCAAAAAACAGCAAGCCACGCTCCAAAGCCGCCTAGCTTTAAAGGCAACGGAGGCGGCGCTTAGGTACCCTCCGCATCAATATCCGCATCAATATCCGCATCAATATCCGCATCAATATCCGCATCAATACAGGTCAACGCGGGCAGGCCACAGAGGCGTGCACTTGAATGGGCTTGTTAATAATCAGTGGGTAAAAAAAGCCCGGCGAGTGCCGGGCTTGTATCCATCGTGCTGGTCTCAGAATCGATAGCCAAGCGACAGGCCGTAGGTCTGAGGATCCAACATAAACTGGTTGGTGAACAGATTGGAGACTGAAGACGTGAGGTACTGACCCGTCACGTTATCGTTGTCCTCGATGTTCTTGATCCAGGCTTCTGCATACCAGTTTTCTCCTGACAGGCGTGCGCTGGCGTTCCACATGGACCAGTCATCAACAAGATTGGCAAGATTGTTGAAGTTGGAGGCGTAGAACTCATCCTGCCAGTAGTAGTTGGTGGACAGCGTCAGATCCATGCTGCCCAACGGCATGGTGTAAGCAAGACCGATGTTGTAGTTGAGCTCAGGCGAGCCGGCGATCTGATTGCCGTTGAGGCTTTGCACGTAACCCGGGCAAGGTGCCGGCGGTGCTACCTCACAGCGGCTGTAATCGGGTGCCGCAACGAAATTCACTCCGTTCACGCTAACCAGACCCTGTGTTGCTGCAACCGGATTGGTCGCCAACACGGAATCGGGCACTGCCATGGGATTGGCCGTATCAACAGTCTCGAAGTTGCCGATCTCGGTGTCCAGCCAGCCGCCAGAGAATGACGCAATCAAATTCGGCGTAATGGCAAACAGGACGTCCAGCTCAAGACCGGTGATCTCGGCGTCGGTATTCTGGTTCAGCGACGTCACGTTCACGATCTTGGACTGCTGAAGGTCCTTGTAGTCATAGAAGAAGCCCGCCGCGTTGATGCGCATTGCGCCGTCCAGCAACGTGGTCTTGATGCCCAGTTCGAATGAATCGATAAACTCGGGATCAAAGAACGCATTGTCAGCACTGCCGCCAAACGCCGGATCTACCAGAGGTGAGTTATCGCTGATGGGGTTGAAGCCACCGGACTTGAAGCTACTGGATACTGTGGCGTACATCATGGTGTCGTCACTCATATTCCAGGTTGCGTTCGCCCTCCAGGTGAACTCTTCCTGCTCGTAGAAAGGCTCAAAGTAGGCATTGTTGGGCTGGATAGGCGGCAAATCGGAGAACGTGACATAAATGGTTCTCTGCTTGCCTTCTTTGGTTTCCTCGGAGTAACGGCCACCAACTGTCAATCGCAACGCGTCTGTCACATCCCAGTACACTTCACCGAATACGGCCTTGGCGTTCATGTTGTAGATACGGCTGTCGTTGTGAAACCCGAGCATGTAGGGATCGGTCTCTGAACGCGGGTTATTGGGATCACCCACGGGCGCCGGGAATACTGCGAAGTTAATCGGCAGGATCAGGCCAGGCAACGCCAAGCCCGAGGAGCGCACAATGTAGGCGTTGGTGTTGTCAAAATCGAGATAGAAGCCGCCGAGCAAGAAGTTCAGAGGACCGTCGAAGCTCGACTGCAGGCGCACCTCATGGGCCCACTGCTTGTTCGAATTGGACGATTCATCGAGCCCGCATACGTTTTTGCAGAGGTAGTAGGTTTTGTCATCAGGGTCCAGAACCGGCACGCCGTTACCGAGTCGGGTTAAGGCAGGGTTGCCCGCCCACATGCCCACTCCGGGGATGCCCGTTACCGCATTGGTAATAAACGGGATCAAAGCGCCCGCGCCCATCGCAGTCAGCTGCGGCGCCCACGTGGCAGCATCCAGCGCCGGGGTGTTACCCAAATCCACCAGTGATTGCAGCGCGGCATCCCAGTTCTCTGTTGGCACGCCCTTTTCATAATCCTCTACGGAATTCAC
>Ga0181572_10001610_pt1 | contig 16475 bp, 13 predicted proteins | sample 101ome_26_FD_133004 | JGI IMG/M metagenome (GOLD analysis project Ga0181572, IMG submission 133004) | Coastal salt marsh microbial communities from the Groves Creek Marsh, Skidaway Island, Georgia - 101408AT metaG (megahit assembly) | ecosystem: Environmental > Aquatic > Marine > Intertidal... | reverse complement strand
CTACGTTATGGTAAAATTATGTATATGACCGACCAAGATTTAGATGGGTCACATATCAAGGGTCTTTGTATCAATCTCTTTCATAGTGAATGGGCTTCCTTAGTTAAAATCCCAGGATTTATTTCATTCATGAATACACCTATTCTTCGAGCTAAGAAGGGGACACAAATTAAATTGTTCTATAATGATGGTGAGTATAATCGATGGAAAGAAACTTTCCAAGGTGGTATGCCGACAGGATGGACGATTAAATATTTTAAGGGTCTTGGTACATCTACTTCATCTGAATTCAAAGAATATTTCTCCAACAAAAAAATTGTAGATTTTATATATTCCGGGCAACAAAGTGACGATACAATCGATAAGATTTTCAATAAAAAGAGAGCAGATGATAGAAAAATGTGGCTAGAGCAATATGACAAAGATTCTTATTTGGATACAAGTAAACCAACCGTTCAATATGAAGAGTTTATTAATCAAGAGATGATTCATTTCAGTACATATGATTGTGCTAGGTCAATTCCTAACATGGTAGATGGGTTAAAGATTTCTCTCAGAAAAATTCTATTCTCAGCATTTAAACGTAAGTTAACATCTGAGATTAAGGTCGCACAATTCTCAGGATATGTTTCAGAACATAGTGCGTATCATCATGGTGAAGCCAGTTTGAATGGGGCTATTGTCAATATGGCACAGAACTTCGTAGGCTCTAATAATATTAATCTCCTTGAACCAAACGGTCAATTTGGTACTAGATTACATGGCGGTGATGATAGTGCTTCTGAGAGATATATCTTTACTATGTTAAACCCTCTTACTCGTTCGCTATTTCCTGAAGCTGACGATGCTGTCCTCCATTATTTGAATGATGATGGTACTGTTGTGGAACCTGACTATTATGTTCCTATTATCCCATTCGCATTGATTAATGGTATTTCGGGTATTGGTACAGGTTTCTCTTGTAGTATTGTACCGTACAATCCTATGACTATTATCGACTACCTCAAACGTAAGCTTACTAATACTGATTATTCTACTATCGAATTTATTCCTTACTACGAAGGCTTTAAAGGTACTGTCAGTAAAATCGCCGAACAAAAATACTTGATTAAGGGTGTTTATCAGAAGATTGGAGATGATAAGATAAGAATTACTGAATTACCTGTTGGTACTTGGACTATGCCATATACCTCTTATTTAGAATCACTTGTTGATGGAGTTGTCGATAAAAATGGTAAAAAGTCAAGCCCGCTTCTTCGCGATTTCACTTCTATATCGACTGAAGTAAATGTGGATTTTACTGTCGTATTCCCTCGTGGAAAATTAGCCGAATTAGAAAGTGAGATGGATTCTAATAACTGTAATGGTGTTGAAAAACTGTTGAAGTTGTTTACTACGGTGAGTACTACTAATATGCATATGTTTAATTCAGAATGCAAGTTACAAAAATATTCAACTCCAGAAGAAATTATCGATGACTTTTACAAGGTTCGTATTGGATTATATCAAAAACGAAAGGCGTACTTGATTTCAGAGATGGAACATAAACTTGTTCGTCTCTCTAATCGTGCTAGATATATTCAAGAAACCTTAGCTGGAACAATTGACCTCCGGCGTAAAAAGACCGAACAGGTCACTGAACTTCTTACACAGAAGAACTACGCAACTATTGACGGTGATTTCAAATATCTTATTAAGATGCCAATGGATTCAGTTACAGAAGAAAATGTCGCTAATATTATGAAAGAAAAAGAAAATACTGAAAAGGAGTTAGATACTCTTAAGAAAACTACTGTTGAGAAAATGTGGATAAAAGAGTTGAACGACCTTGAAAAGGAATATGATAAGTATAAAAATAAACGTGAAAAAATTCAAGCAGGTGAAACGTCTAAGAAGAGTTCATCATCGTCCGCATCTGGTAAGGTAGTTATTAGAAAGAAAAAATAAACTCGTCATATAATTTGTGTAAAATTGAAAAATAGATTTTTTACTTGTTTTCCAGAAAAAAAAGTCTAATTAGTTATATAATGGAAGAATTTTTGTGTCATGGTTATCGATATCGGTTTATTTTATTGAATAGAACGTTCACTGCTATATTTGATAAAATAGAATCACCAATGAAACAATTGTTTGTTACTGAATACCAAGATGAAAGTGGAAAATATCCAGGTACAAGAACAATGCCTTTCTCGTGGATAAGGTCTGTTGAGTTAATTTCTATACCAGAAGAAAACGATATTGAGATTATCGATGTATCAACACCACCTACAAAGAAAAAGAGAAGAACTAAATCACCCAAAATGGTAAATAATTTTACAAATTGAACTAAAAAATATCGTAATACTATATACTTATGTTTACACTCACTAGACCTGCGTTACTTTTTTTATTGGGATGTATACCCGCTCGAATCATCATTTCCTTAATACCTTTATATATTGATACTTCCTATTTACCATATTATGGTATTATCTTACTTCTTATATCAATTGGGTTTCTATACTTATATTTCAACAATTTACGTCTTAATGCACCCGAAGCTGGAGGAACTACATGGTGGGCTGAATACAGAATAATACATGGATTACTTTATTTAACCGCGGCTATATACGCTTTACAAGAAAAAAGACTAGCATGGATTCCTTTAGCAATCGATGTTACTTTAGGACTAGTACTTTTTCTTTTTCGTTATGTTTTGTAAATAAATTTCGACCAATATATTGCCTTCGTTGGTTGCAAGTAACCCCAATTGCGGGGGTGAAACAAGGTGTTCGATTCCCTTGGTTGGCAGGCACACTCTAACATACTCGCTTTCTACATAAAACACAACAATCTCCGGTTGCCTTGTTGTGTTTTATATTGTTGGTAAAACATACCGCACATACTTTATGTCCGCATTTGGGAATTACGTAGTTCGTCTCTTCAAACTCACATATGCATATAGGACATGTTTCAGGTTCATATGTTGGCATTGTTAACTCCTTTATCATATTATCGCATTTAGATATACTCATCTGTATTTTTCTGGCTAGTTGATAATCATCGGGTTGATTATAATCGTAATACGTAATATCATCTAGTTCATGATGTAAATATTTCATAGTTACATATTGAGAATATTTTGTTTTTTGTAAATAATTTGGAACTTTATTATGATGGACGTAATTGAAAATATCCTCTTCCATTTCTAATTCTTTAAAGAAAACGTCTAATTCGTAATCCGTCATTGTACTTCACTTCGGTAAGCATATATTAATTTGTTGTCTAATTCATTTTGTGAAAAAGTTTTCAATTTTTTGTATCGGAACATAAAAACAAAAAACAATATTTACACTCATTACAGTCATTGTTTATGATGATGTTCTATTTAGATACTTACCCGTCGTTGAATTATTGTATGTTTTTTTAAGAAGTTGTAAATTAATAAATGATCGTAATTTATTAATTTCTTCTCTATGCGGTTAAAACAACCAACGCATAAAATGTAGTTTGTATTGTTTTTATATGGAAAAGACCAATGACAATGAGTATGACCGCATACACCATCACCACACTTGTCACATGAATTACTTACCGAACCAGTATTACATGTACTACATACATCTTTTTCTCTGAATATATCTAGAGAATTTCTACTATTGCTTATTAAGTTAAGACTCATATTAAGACATTTGCTGTTATTATTTATCGTTGGAATAGTTTTTCAATTTTATGCTGTATTGATGTAATCTGTATACAGTGATAATGATTTTTATCTGTTATGTATGTAGTGTTCTATTACATTATCAAATCTAACCCAATCTATATGATGTTCATGACTGTCAAACTCATCCTCATCCACCTTTAGTTTACACAATAAAACCTGCATCGCATCAGCAGTTATAATCGCAACTTCTTCATCGTCAATAAGTTGTGATTGTATTTGTTCGCTTTCTTGAATACGAACCCATTCTGTCGAAATAAAACGATTTAGATTTTCATACCAATTTTTATTCTCTTTAATTGTTGGTATATATTTTACCAAAAAAATATCATTTATGATTTTCATAGCAATATTGTGATACATTTGGTCTGTAATTACAATTTACTATACATGATGTTTTATGTTTATATTGTTATTTGTGTATTGAAATTTTGTATTTGATTATTTTACATAGTTTTACGCTGAATATTTTTAAAAGTGTTTGTGAAAAGTCGAGGACGAAAATAAAAAATGGACATTTTTAAAATGTCCAATTTCGATTTTGGCGAGATAGAATTGTTTTAACACTTTTCAAAAAATACGTTTATTACGATAATGGTATAAAAATCATAATTCTTCATATTTTTTTACTGCATATAAAAAATAAGTAAATTACGCTGAAAATGATTTAGAGGGTTTTTATGTCATTAAAGTATAAGTGACAAGTAATGACAACAAATACCCCTACCACCCAACATAAATTCACATGTACGCATTGTTACTTTAATTGCTCTAATAAAAAAGATTATAATAGACATTTGTCAACAGCAAAACATAAGTTAATGACAAATAATGACAATACTACCCAAAAAAACCCATTAACATTTATATGCGATTGTGGACGTCAATACAAATATAGACAAGGGTTACACTTTCATAAGAAGACATGTAATCATCTCAATAAAGATGAAATAGAAACAGTATCGTCTAATATATCACCACCAATCGATTCAGCCCTAATAGTAGAACTACTAAAGCAGAATAAAGAGCTTCATGAAATGGTTATTGATTTGGCAAAAAACAATAATACGACTAATAACACAACCAACAATACAATCAACAATACGACCAACAATAAATTCAATCTGAACGTATATTTGAATGAGACGTGTAAAGATGCTATCAATCTGAATGATTTTATCCAATCAATAGAATTGAATATAAATGATTTTATCAATACGGGAGAAGTAGGATTTGTTAAAGGAATATCGAGTATTATGGTAGACCGTATACGTGATATGGAGCCGAATATAAGGCCAATTCATTGTACTGATTTAAAACGTGAGACGGTGTATGTGAAAGATTCGGATAAATGGGCGAAAGAAGATGAAAATAAAACCCATTTACGAAAGGCAGTCCGAATAGTAGCTGACAAAAACCGGTCATTGGTACATCCATGGATACAAGAAAACCCAAAATATGAAATCCTAGATACGCCAGAATGTAACAAGTATTTTGAATATACAAAAGCATCATTAGGGGGGTATGGCAAAGAGGAGGATTTAAAGTTCGAGAATAAAATCATAAACAACATCCTAAAAGAAACGGTAATTGATAAGAATCTACTAACGAACTAGGCTAAAATGTAATATTCCCACCATATTACATTTTACAAACAACATACTTACATGAATTTTCTTTGTTCTAATTGCTTGTAATCGCGGTCATGATTACGAGGTAATTCGAGAGGAACCACCAAAGTACTTTGGTCCTGACAGTATTTCATATAACTAACACTTGCGTTATACACAGAAGGAATAGCGTAATCGAGAACAAGTTTGTTAAGATGTTCTACCTCACCGGTAATATCATCTTGACGATGTTCTGCGTGTTGTAAATAGATACTACGCATAATAATCTTAAGTGTATCTACATTCTGAGGTGCGATAACAAATTTGTTAGAGGAAGCAGCATAAACCCCCGCTCTGAGAGCGTTTTGTATAATTTGAATATTACCAGCAGAAAAATAAACTTGTGCGAGAACATTATCTTCCCAAGTATTACCGAGTGCTTCGCGATACTCCGTAGATTTATTTTTGAGTGCTATTTTTTCTTGCATTTTGAATACAACATCAGGTGATGGTGGTTCAATAATATTTATACGTCCATTATATCTGTCAGTGTCTATGATTCTGTGAACTTTATTGATATCATCGGGATTTAAGTTATAGTTCATATTGTATTTATATAATTGATATATATTTTCACTGATAAAATAAACGGCATTGAGAACTAACACACTAAATATATTTAGTGATGACGAGAACAAAATGTGTATAAATAGTATATAATGGATAACTTTTACACACTTGTTTTAACAGTCGCAGTTATGTCATTGATAATAGTACTTACATATATTGGTATAATTTTGAAGTATGGTGAAACACAGGAAGTATATCCTCCGCATGGTACAACATGTCCTGATTATTGGGAAATAAATGAGAGAGGACACTGTATGATACCTAAAGATGGTGAGAAAAACGTAGGTTCATTATACGAAGGAGGTTTATTAACTGACGCTGTAAAAGGCAATACTCCCGGAATAGATATGGATTCTGAAGTGATTAATTTTACTCACGATGATTGGAAAGTAAATGGAACAGAAACCTGTAATAAACGCGAATGGGCTTTAAAACATGGTGTTGTATGGGACGGTGTATCTAATTACAATGATTGCTAAATAATGTGTTGTTTCATAACAGTGTTGATACTATTATGAAAATATCTATACAGTGAAGCTAATAACGCGTTGCTGTTCTCCGAATGTGTAATCTAGTTTCGATATGGAAACAGGACTTTGAAATAATGTATTTAATGTGAAAATAGTACCAGTATCTTGTGTAATCATTTCCATGATTTCGTGTTTTAAAAATCGTAAACTTTGTACTTCGTTAGCGATTTCATTTACCTGTAAATCCACCGCTGCCTTTAAGAATTCATTATTGTTTGTTTTCTTATATTCGTCTAATAACTCTTTATTTTTCTCAATAAGTGAGAACAATTTCGTTTGTTTTTCATGGATTCGACGATCCGTATCCAGATTATTATACATCTCATTGTATCTTTCAAGATATTGATTATATAAAGATTCATTGGATATGTATAATTCACTTTGTGTTTTGAATAATTTTACAGCGTCTTCTTCACTGACATAATCAAATAGTGTATCTAGTTTTTGTCGAATAACAATATCTCTAGTTTCGTCGAAAACTTCTTTTAATCCTTCAAAAGTAGATTGAAAATGAGAGAGTGTTCCTGTGAATATTCGCACATCTAGGTTACATGGATTCTGCGTATCTCCACAAATAATGGTATATGTGTCATTTTCTTTTTTAAAAATGCTACCGACTTTCCTTTTACATTTAATACAATCAGGAATATATTGTCTGATAAGGTATTTTGCTAGTTTTTTGTTTGGTTCTTTATTGTAAATTTGTTTCTTCTTGTTATGTATTTTCGTTTCATAATCGTTTTTCATTGAAAAATAAGCATTAATAGCATCAGTATAATTTGTATTATTGACATTCTCATCATCGTTATCACCACCGATTTGAGATACGTCTGAATTGCGGAATTCAATACTAGGGTTATTATCTACAATCAATTTCGTATTTTCGGGTAAGTTCTCGATTAATGTTATTTGGTTATTAGCTACATTAATTAATTTAAGATTGATATTTTCCAATAGATTTAATTGTTGTAATTGATTAAAATCAGCGACAAATTCGACTAAAGATGCTGGCAAGTTCTCGATATGTTTGAGTTTATTGTTAGAAATATATAATGTTTGCAATTTGTTTAGATTAGACACATCAATATATTTGATTATATTTTCAGAAACATTAATATTAATTAGAGAACTAGGGAGATTTTCAAGATAAAGTAACAAGTTTTCAGTACAAATCAGAGAAGAAATACCTTTTGGTATGTTCTCGATATTGGTAATTTCACCTTTAGAAAAATGAATGTTCTCGATTAATCCAAAACCAAGTTCTCTTAATGGTGATAAATCAATATTACCATGTAAAGATTCTTCAATATGTAATGTGGTAGCTTGTCTGGAATAATTCTCTAAAATATCTAATAATCGTGTTTGGGCGGTATTGTTTTCACGAATTATATCCTCGCGTTGTTGTTCGGTAATATTCATATTAATTTATAGAATATGCATATAATAAATTTGGCTAATTTCCGGACGTGAACGGTAAATTAGAAATACTAGAATACTGTGATTCATTGTTATGTTTGGTATGTTCTTGATAAAATTTAATTTTGCTTAAGACATATTCTTGGTCTCGTATCATTTTCTGTTGTTTTTCATATTCAGTCGGTTTTTTGGTATAACAGTAATATAATGTGAACCCAACAAATAAAACAAATAAACCGAGTACAAAGACGTTCAATGCGTAATAATATATATTAACTCTAGTAGAATGACATTTTTGTAGAGTATTAAAGAGATAATTTTTAACAGAAGGTTCAATTAGACAGGGTTCGTCCATGTTTATTATGTTATATACAATAAAAATGGATGAAAATAAGTTTACATGTACGCTAAATAGTACATAACAGACAAGTAGGAGAATATAGCAATTACTATAGATACTCCCCAAATAGGAACAACGGTTTTATGTCTATATCCAACACCAAATTGTCTAAATGATTTATCGTCGTTGTATAACATGGTAGGTTTGATGAAATGAATAATAGAGAACAAAATAAGGAAGATAATGATAGCTATACTAAGCTTATGATATAACACAAACCCTCTTAACATATTGATATTTATAACTTAAAATATCAATATAAAAAAATTATAGAGAACCAAATTTAATCTTCAGGGAAGTCATCGTCGTCTTGGTCTTCTTGATAGAAATTACCATCCATATAATCTTCGTTTAGGTCTTGAAAGTCATATGTATCACGATTGTAATTATCTCCTGGGTTGTATTGTTCTCTACGTTCAAGTTCATATATATCTAAAGCTTCCAAATTTACGTCAGAAGTCAAATCAGATTGTTCGACATATAAGTTTGATATGAGTTCAGTACGTTCACGGTCATAAGTAGAAGGGTCATATTGAAAGATACCTTTTTGTAATCCAATATTCCATACACCTAGCTTGTGTTTTTTAAACATGTCTTCAATTTTGCGTTCTTCAATACTCATGTTACCGAGGTAGGCGATTTTGCCCTGTTTTTCTTTATCAGAAGAACGATTAACATGTTTCATAAAAATATCATAAGGTGTATCAATAACATTCTTGTTATCTAGTTCAACGTGAATGAATGACGTTAATAAAGAAGCAACCCGTTCTTTTAATTCTAGTAAATTACCTGTTACAATTTGTATTTCTTCCAAATCTTCTTGAACTTCATAATTGTTCTCAGTAATTCCAGATTGTTCTGTATATAATTGGTCGGCCGCATTTTTATTACGGTTAATTTCTTGACGTTTTTCTGATTTGGATAATTGTATATCCGCCATCAATAGGTTCGAATCATTCGCTAGAACGATATACTCATAAATGATAGAATAAAAGCAATATGAATATAATTTGTATACAGTCGTTTTATCAAAAATACCATGGAAAGTTTGACGAGTATCATCCATATCTTTTACAATTTCAGTTTGGATTGGTATATTTTCCATAAACATAGTAATAGTTGACAAACGTTTACCAACTTCAGTTAATAAATTCATGATAATCTTATCAGATTTGAATCGTTGAAGTTTCTCATAATACTTCTCAACGAATTTCTTGATATCACTAGCATGATTTTCACTAACTCCCCAATGTTTTGGAACCTTGTAATAAAATGGACTATCGTGTAATAATGCGGAAGGATAGACATGACTAATAGAGAAAGAAGCGTTTTTAATAAATTGTATAATGGTATACAATGCTGTATCCGAATATCCATTTGTATCAGCCATATTTTTGTCAATCGACCAATTCGTGATATCTGCTAAAAATGTTTTCATTTTGTTGAATTCGCTTTCACTGAGATTACCATATTTGTCAAGGAAAGTAATAATCTCTTTAAACAAACGTGTGTTAGTGGTGGTTAAATATTTGTTTAACACCTTTAATTCATCAGAATTTTCATTAATCATGACCTTTGGATTATATTTATTGAGAACCTTCATCATATGTTTACGTAAGGGAGCCTCGATGATACTTGAATGTGTTAATTCGAGATTATGTATAATTTCTTTGATAACAGTAACCTGATTAAATTCAACAGGAGTATCAATTTCCACGAGGTTGTTATTAAACACTAATTTCATGAGTTTATGTAAATCACTTTCAGTATATTTTTTTCCATTCCGTTTAAGGAATTCGATTTTATTAGTAAGGTCCCATGAAGGATTATAATCAGCCGGTCTTTCACTACAAACGCTTTTATATACGTCAGGTACAGGGAGATTTCTATCAAAATTACAATAATGGATAATAGTTGAATAGACAATTTCCTCCAAATCTCCACTAGATACTGTTGGGTATTGCATACCGGTGAAAGGAGCATGATATAAAGTAGGTGCTTTCGTTAAGACATTCAAATCACGTATAATTGCAGATAATTGTTCCACAGTTTTGATACACACATTGATATTTTCATCTTGTTTATTGAAATATACAATCGGGTTGGTGATGTTATCTTCATTACAGCATGCGTTTTCTAAGAAAGGTAATTGTGAGGAAGTTTTAAGTAACTGGTCTTTAGTTCGTACAATGTGATTTATATATTCAATGATACCATAACCAAATTGTGTAATTCTACTATGTAACACAGATATAGATTTATATTGTTCTGTTTTTCCATAACGTAATAATTCGATAATATCCTTTTTGAATTCATTGCTAACATTTCTAAGAGTCTTGACAACGGAGAACTTAACAACAGGTGGTAAAAAATGTTTCCATTTTTCGATATTGTGTTCTACCGGAAGAACCGTATCCGGATTTAATAAGATATACTCCCGTTTTTTTACGTACATGTCAGTAATATCATTACGATTTAAAATATGTTGGTCTATCATGCTCTTAATACGATTTGTCAAATTATCAGGTTTATATTGTTTGATAGCATTCCAAGGAGGAATTTGGCTTGCGACTTTATGTAAAACACATGCGATATATTTGATACCAGTTATATCTTCAACCCCATCCATTGGGAATCCACTGAAAGAACGTATACAACCGGGGAAAGTCTTCTTAGGTTTGAAAGAAGGGATATCGGTTTGAACGGCCACAATAAATACTGATGAAATGATAATAATAACGGTTTCATTATAATATTTTTCATAGGGTCCTAACGACTTACCCTTTTCCTTTTCCAATTTCTTGGATTTTCTATTATAGGTTTCTTCCTTCATAATATTCTTTTCAATGATTTCGGATGAGGTTCTTATAACAAATTCCTCAATATCATCGACATTGATATCAATACTAGAAGCAATAGTAGAGAATACATTATAAATAGTTTCAGAAATTTTAGTTTCGAACACTCTATGAGTTTTTTTACCAAGAGATTCTAATACGACAGCACCGAGTTCTTTTTCCATAAGGTCTCTGGAAGTAATACGGAAACCGCTTTCATCAAACCCTTCTTCACTACTAAAATCTATTTTACGAAGAACATATCCGCTATATTTATCAACAATAGAATCACCATCATCACTTAACATACCATTAGTGTGGCAGAGTTCTTCTAATTTACGATTATAATCAGCAGCAGAAGTAAATGCGGTTGCTAATTCAGATAAAGAAACCGGTATTAATTTGGTATTCGTATCTTTACAGTACAACCATGCGTGATGTTCGTTAAGTTCACTTACTAATGGTGCCCGACAATATTTATTAACAAAGGTGACAATATCTAATTGTTTCTTTGTAAAATTATCTTGTCCTAATATTAAGTCACGCAAAGGTAAATGAGGAGATGTGATAATATCACTATCGTTAGCTAAACTGCCTAATGTATAAGCAAGATTATTAGCCTTGTATAATTGTATATCTTTCAATACACGTGATTTATTAAGCATTTTCAAGTGGTAAGCAATATTATCTTCCAATTTCTTTTCGAGTTCTTCAATCGATATTTCATAACGTTTGTCAAATTCACTTAGTAACTTATCACGAGTAATCTTTTTGAAACGTTGAACGGTTTCATCCGTACTTTCACAGACACCATTTTTGATATTTTTATAGCATTCACGACTAATATTACAAAATAATGTATTCGTATCTATGAAGGATTCTTCTTCAACAGAATTATCGTTAACCCAATTGTCTTTAACGCGTCTGTAATAGCTAATTTTTTTCCGAATATCACCCTCAATTTCAACAGATTCTTTTTCAGCAGCAGATAATGTCTCAATAGAACGGCCATCTTGTAATGTTGGTTTAATCTCTAGTATGGCATATTCACCATCAGATACCTTCTTTTTACCCAAAATAATGATAGAAGCCATTTCTTTTGCTATTTCTGGAGGAGCATCATGTTTATGAATGAGATTTTCAACCAAAAATTCATGAAATAATTCAGGGAGCATTTTCTTTTGTTCGTCTTTGTATTTGTTTAAAATATGATAAGGCGTGTCATCTAGTTCAGTATCATAATATACATCTTCATTATTATTATCCTTCTGTAAATCTTTCATGGACGTATACTTTTTAGCTAAGAATCTCTTAGAGCAATCATATGCCTTGACACGTTCATTATCCGTCATCTCATCAATATTCGGTTTATTAATAGCATTACTTATATTTTCAGGAGTAATGAGCGAAATAAGAATAGACGTAACCAGATTAGTATATAATTTACTACTATCACTTTCATTCATATGTAATAACATTTCTTGTGGTGATAATAGTCTTGTATCCTTATCCTTATCATTATGTTTGGATAATAAATGGTAACTCTGGAAAAAAGGTTCCGAAATATCAGTATTGTCTGAGATTAAAGATAAAATTCGGTTATTACTGAAAGGCGTGCTGTTATATGTAGCATTTTTAATATAATTAAATCTCTTCGCACTTTCAACAATAGATGCCTTGATTTCAGCAATACGTTCTCTAACAAGGAATTTGATTTGATTATATTGCTTGAAACTAATCGTATCCGGATATACTGCGAATGGCTCGAGTTGCTCTACAAATCCCAAAAAGGAAATTTTATTTTTGACATACTTTCGTACAGATTTAATAAAGAAGTGCGTTTTTGGAATAATAATCTCTAAAAATTTCCTGAATTTATCATCATCATATGATTCGCGAGATAAATTATTTCCGAGAACAAATTCTTGTATACCAGATAAGAATTCAACCTTAGTCTCATTTTCCATCTTATCGTAATCAAGTTCTTTGGATAAATCATTGATGACATGTGGTATTATTTCACTATTTTTCTTTAACAATCTGAAAATAGAAACATAATTTTCATGTAAGGTTGATTTATGTAATATGTTAGTAGTCGGTAAGTTGATAGTAGAGAATCGAATGACTGGTTCAGGCATCATAATAAGTGATTTGATAGTCATATTATCATTGGATGTCATTGGTTTGCGTAAATATACGGTCTTCCCAGCGTTAAGGTCTAATCTTTCAATGTTTGATAACCCTAGACTGTACCGTTGAATCAGATATTGTTTCGTAGACAACGGAGTGTTTTTATCCCCGAAGACAGTAGACTTAAATTCACCTAGATTATCAACGATCGCATCAATATTGGTAAGTACATTTTTAGTTTCAAGATATAGGGAAGTATTATTTGGTTTTGAAAAAGGAGTTAATATAGTGGATGTGTCAACATTAAGTGCTTTATATGTCAAAGTTTGGTCGGTATTTTTATTATGGAAATAGCTATCTTGTAATTCTTCTAATTGTATTAAATCATTATCATTTTTATTAAGAATAACATCATCAGTTTCAATAGCATCACTAGCACCGCATATTTGTTTTTTGTTTGCTACAACTGGTATTAACCATTTGAGTTGAGTATCAATATTTTGAATTCTATCTATCAATGGTTTGTAATAATACCCATGTAGTTTAATATCATAGATATTTTCATTACTATCAAATTTAGAAAACCGTTTTCTTAAGTCTTTAAATCGCTCAACTAATAGATGTATATTATTCATAACACGAGAAGTACGTTGGCTATTGGGAATGGTTGATAATAATTCATCGATCATATCATTGACTTGTTCTTCAATACTATAACGACGTTGAGATTCCGGGATTTCGACAACTTGTTCTAATGCGTCTAAACTCTCGCCAAAAATGATAGAATTCGCATCAATATACAAATTATGTAACGACTCACGAATATTTTCTTCCATTTTCCCGTCTTCAGGAACTTTAATAATGGACTCGCCAGTTTCAGTAAAATCTAAAGTTGCTTCTTCGTCCATTTGGAACTTAGATGGATCAAATTCTTCCCCTTCTTCTAATTCTTGACGGATAATGGCAAGCGATGGAACGTTTTTCAAAATGGTGGGTTTTGAACGGATATCAATTCTTTGAATAGGAATATTTTCAGGTAGACCTTTATATCCAAAATTTAAATAAATCGTCTTAATTTCAGGATAAGTGGTGATTTCAATCATATCTTCTTCTAAGTTGGTAATTTCGCCAGTTATAATTGCAGGTATTTCACCACCAAAATGAATATCAATCCATGTTTTTGTCACTAGATTATTCTGTCTAGCATATCCTTTTACATCGCTCCTATTAAGTAAATGTATTTCGGTAATAGATTCATCACTCAACGTTCCATCCTCCATAATGTTTAAAATATGTGTTTTTCCAGTAGCTGTATTAATAAGCGTTATTTTGCGTTCATCAATGTAAGTGATTAATCCAGTCATTTCATGTATATCATTATTGGATGGTGCCATAATTTCGATTATATCACCTAATTCCAATTGAATAGAATTTCTGCTATTATTTGTATCTGGACTAATAGGCATCTCTTCTATTGTAGTATCATTCATGTTTGTTGTTTCCATTAGAATATAATACTAAAATATATACTATAGTTCTAAATTATATTGCACTCAAATGTTATTTCATCAACAAATTAGTATAAAAAGTATACAGTATATTATCTAATATTATATGGAAACTATACACCCAATCATAGGGTTTTATTTGGATATATCTAATATTACAAACAAGAATGTAAAACAATTATTAGTAAGTTACAATATAAATTGTTTATATAATATAGTTTATTACGATAAAGATATGCTATGTTACAATGACAATGAAACTAGACTATATAGAACAGTTGTGTATTCATTTCCAGAAAATACAATACTCGGTTATTTCCCACCAAAAGGATTGGATTATAGGCAATTCAAATTATATTATCCAAACATAACAAATAATATACAGGTAAGTGAATATATTCAAGGTGAAATGATAAATTTATTTTACGATGCTCGATGTGATAAATGGCATTTAATTACTCCAGCAAACATTTTAAAAACAAACATAATTAATAAGTTTAAATCTGCGTTTCATATAAATGAAAATGATTATAGCCCAATACTTGATTATCTTCCTCGCAATAAAAGTTATACATTTGTTTTAAAAGACAATTTGATGAAAAATAGTAAGAATGAGAACCAGTTTTATTTAATATCGGTATATGAATTAATGAATAACATAGTTAAATATATACCAAACACAGAATATGAAAATTGGAGTATTCTACGTGAATTAGAAGGTATTATTCATTTTCCTAAAAAATATGATATCACAAATTACAATGATATTGATACACTGAGTGATGAATCCGATGGTTTTATATTAAAAGACATATATGGAGCTACAACCAAAATATTAAATGCGAATACAATAATTAAGCGAAAAATGTCAACAATAAACCCATATTATACATTTGAATATTTATGCCTTCGACGTATAAATAAAGTATTTGAATATAATCAAATATATCAGAAAACTAAACATATTCGATGCGATATACATAACGAATATGAAAGACTAGTAACCATTTTACATCAATATTATATGAGTTTATACGTGTTTAAAAAAAAGAATACAATACCGACTAAATATAATCAATATGTACGTTTGCTGCATACACGGGTTTACATCCCTTCTGTAAAGAAGGGAAATAAAATAAAAATTACACGAAATTGTGTAAAGGAATTTTTGAATGTATTAAATCCAAGTGAATTATTATTTTTACTTTACATCTAATTTATGCGGAATACGCCATAGACAATTTACTCAAGTTTTGAATATATGTCATACAATGCTCCTTATTGGTATCATTCATTCCACGAACAGGCTCACGAAGCTTATCAATCATCTTCATAATTTCACCAGCATTACTAACAGACTGGAGGTCTTGTGAATAATCCTTGTCAAAAAAGAAGGAAATATCACCACTATCGATGATTTGTTGATACGGCATATACACCTTTTGGTACCATGCCTTAATAATCAACGCAGGATTAGCCTTCTTGATAGTTTCAAGAGAAGTCTTGGCCTTAGCAATATCCGGATTATCTGGATAAATTCGAATAACATCGTCTAGAAACTCTAGAAGGTGGGTATTAAACGCGCGACTCAAGGTAGATTTATCAGCCATACTATTTATACAAAACATTCAGAATAGTGTTTATATCATTTTTTACATTGTTATTTGTTGTCCGAAAGGTTGTTTATTTGGCATAATTTCATTAATTTCAT
>Ga0181572_10001606_pt1 | contig 16505 bp, 11 predicted proteins | sample 101ome_26_FD_133004 | JGI IMG/M metagenome (GOLD analysis project Ga0181572, IMG submission 133004) | Coastal salt marsh microbial communities from the Groves Creek Marsh, Skidaway Island, Georgia - 101408AT metaG (megahit assembly) | ecosystem: Environmental > Aquatic > Marine > Intertidal... | reverse complement strand
CCGCTTTCGGTCAGGCTCTGGCTCTGCAAGGTTCAGCTTTGAGTGCTGTGCTGCTTGGATCCAAGACAATTGTAGAGGGTGAGAAGGCGACCCTGTTCTTCCGAATGTATGGCACCGAAGGCACTGAGCTTGGGATTCAGGCAAACGTCGGATTGACGGAAAAACCCGTCCGCTTCATTGGAGATTTTGACAATGAAGTCGGACCTTTCGTCCAGATGAGTGACATCGAAGGCTTTGGTCTGGATATCTACGCCATCGATGGTTTCCAGGGTGCTGCCGAATGGTCAGGGTCTACCGTCGATTATGACGAGGTGTACAATGTCTGGATGCATGTCGACAACCGGAATCTTGATGATGGAGACAAGTTCACCGTCTTCATCCAACAAGTCGGAGGAGATCGCGTGGAGGCCTTCAAGGACTACACTTCCGATCGCAATCCTGCAGGAAGCACCGACCTTGGATTGCCGGGTCCTGATTTGGACACCCTCTTTGTGAGCGCTCACAATGGGGCCCTCGAGCTGGGAAGCTTCCTTGTGGATGACTTCTACATCAGTCGTGGAGGATTCAATGACACTGAGCCTCATGCACCAGGTGCCGTGTCGGTCATCCCTGAGTCAGCTGAGCCAGAGCCCGAACCTGTTGCGGGCGCGATCAGCAGCATCGAAGTTTCTGATGCAGGTATCGTGATCAACTATACCGGCACTTTGAAATCTGCAGGTGAGGTCACAGGCCCATACCAGGCTGTTCAAGGAGCCGCAGGACCTTCATTTAAGGTGACAGCTGATCAGGCTCAGCAATTTTACATTGCTGAGTAAGCATTCTGAGCAATCTTTCATTGCCTTGCACGCACCCTCTGGGCAACCAGAGGGTGTTTTTTATTTGAGTGTCCAGGTGGTGATTGAGCTCATAGCCAAGCCTTTAGAGTTTGCTCTCACTCGATGCTGGTGATTAGGCTTTGCTTTCCAGCCATGACCTCGCTTTCTAATGCCGAATTTTCCCGATTGACCCGCTCCAGACGCGACTTTTTAGAGAAAGCTGCCCTCATGGTTGGATCGACTCTCCCGGGAGCACAGGCCTTATCTTCGTTGGCTGCAGACTCTCCCAGGCCCCTACGCAAGGTGGCGGGAATCCTCACCTGGTATAAGCAGGGTTCGCATGCCGATGTGCTGATCGGCAAAATCCTGGAAGGCTGGCGCCATGAAGGAGGTGTGGGACCTCGTCTCGAGCTGGTTTCCCTTTATGTGGATCAATTTCCTGAGGATGACATGGCGCGAGCCATGTCAGAAAAACATGGCTTTCCTATTTTTGATTCCATCGAGGATGCATTGACCCTGCAGTCCGATTCCCTGGCAGTGGATGGCGTGTTGAGTATCGGGGAGCATGGGGATTATCCGACCAACCCCAAGGGACAGAAGCTCTATCCCAGAAGACGTTTTTTCGAGGGAATCACCCAAGCCTTTCGCCAGTTCGGCCGAGTGGTTCCGGTATTCAGCGATAAGCACTTGGGCCCGGTCTGGGAGGATGCCAAATGGATGTATGATCAGGCTCAGGCCATGAACATCCCCTTCATGGCCGGTTCTTCACTGCCGCTGAGTTTTCGGAAGCCCGACTGGGCTCCCCCCATGGGAAGTCGCATGCTGGCCGCGGTCGGCGTCGGTTATTCCGGCCTCGATATCTATGGGACCCACACCTTGGAAGTTTACCAGGCCATGGTGGAGCGTCGTTTGGGCGGCGAAAAGGGCGTCAAGTCGGTTCAATGGTTCGGGGCTAAAGACATGTGGAGGAGGGTGGATGACGGAACGATCGACGCCAAGGTACTGCAAGCGGCTTTGGATGCCACCCCAAAGGCATCGGGCAGCTCGGTGTCGGTACGAGATCTTGAAGGAGAAGGGGTGGGCTTGTTCCTGTTTGAATACGTCGATGGCTTTCAAGGTGCCATTTTCATGCTCCCTGGTTACCTGGCTGGGTGTGGTTTTGCCGCCCGCCTGGAAGGAGATACCTTCATTCACTCGGTCGGCATTGAAGAACGCCGTGAGCCCCATTACCCGCACTTTGCCTACCTACTCAAGGCCATTGAAACCATGGTTTGGACCGGTAGGCCCAGCTATCCCGTCGAGAGGACCTTGCTGACCTCAGGTATTCTGGATCGGGTGTTGACCTCGCGTCATGAAGGTGGCCACAAGTTACTCACCCCTGAACTGCAAATTACCTACCAGCCCGTGGGTTATCCCCATGCCCCCATGCCCTTGCTGGAGGAGGGGTATGGTCCATTAACTCAGTAAAAATAGAACAGTACAAACACGGCGCAAGAGGCCAGGAAACTTGCCAGAAGACGATCATCCAGCCCCTTCTCTTCACCGGAGCGTGGAGCTTGCTTGATGGCAAAAAGCAAAAGTCCAAAGGTCCACCCCGCACCGAGCCATGCCGCTATGGATGGTTTCATGAAGCCTTTGGCCATGCATGCACCTAGTATGGCAAAAACAATGATCGTGACGACCAGGCGTCGGGCATAGGCCTTAAGCCGATCCTTGCTGATCAGTCCCAAACCGTGCCAAGTGAGTTCGGCCTTGGCGGGGTCCTTCTGAGTCACCTTGCTGACGAGAATGTGGACGATGGTGGCGCAGATGAAGGCGACAAACACCGCGTGAAAAAAGTTGAGCTCTGTGCCGAGCCAGGCAGCCACTCCTTCGGATTTGCCCAAGGTTTGGGCGTAGACCGGGAGTAAACCATAGGAAACCCCCACCCCCGTCAGGATAGCGCAAAAACCACCCGTGGCCGTTGCTCCTTGCCAAAGCATGCCCAGACCAAAGGCCACCACCAAACCAGCAATGAGTCGACTCTGGTGGCGGGCGACATAGGTGAAGAAGGGTTCAGTGCTGTTGGGATCAAAAATAAAAATGGTGAGCAGGGCAGAGCCGATCACAAAGCCCGCGACGCAAAGGCGACCCACTCGAATCAGTTCCTTTTCCGTGGCATGGGGTTTGATGAAGCGTTTGTAGATGTCAAAGGTGATCAGGGTGGCGGCTGAGTTGAGCATGGAATCCACACTGGAAAGGATGGCACCAATCAGCCCTGCAGCCACCAGGCCTGCCAACCCATAACCAACTGGGGCGACCACTTCGCGCATGAGCAAAGGGAAGGCGGTATCGCCATCCACGGGGACCCCTGGCATGGTGGCCTGGAAATAATAAAATGCGGCCACCCCTGTGCCGATCGACATGAATGGGATCAGCAATTTGAAGAATCCTGCGGTGACAATCCCTAGTCGTGCCTCACGATCGGATCGTGCCGCCAGAGCTCGCTGGACAATGAACTGGTTCGCACTCCAATAGTAAAAGTGAAGGATGAGCAGGCCGCTGAGCATCCCGGACCACGGTCGAGCAGGGTGGTTCATGGGTAGATAGAGATGCATCAGGTCTTTGCCCTTGGCGTCCAGTGCGCGCATGCCATCCCAGCCTCCGATCTCCGCCTGCCCAAAAGTTAGCCAAGCCACCGCAGCGGCCCCAACCAGCATGAACACCGATTGGATGACATCAGTGATGATGACTGCCTTGAGCCCACCCAGAATAGTGTAGGAGCCTGCCACGATGGCCATGATCAAAATACCCAGAATATAGGTGCTTTTTTCGATCTGAATCCCAGTGGGTTGGCCAGCCGCAGCGTTTTCCAGCGCCTGTTGGACCTGGGCCTGATCGACCAGCAGGATGTTCAGGGCCTTGGAGCCGATGTAGAACGCCGGGACCATCATCACCACCACAATGATGGTGATCATGATAAGGGCATAAGCCACCCTTGAGCGATCATCATAGCGCCGACTGAGGTAGTCGCTCAGGGTATAAATGTTCAGTTTGCGGTAAACCGGTAGGAAAAAATAACAAAGCAGGAGCAGCCCCGCGATGGCTGTGATTTCGAAGTGACTCTCCACAAAGCCCAGGCTGAAACCCACCCCCATCATGCCTACGATGTGGTTGGCCGACACGTTGGAACCAAAGATGGAACCTGCGACTCCCCACCACCGAGCCCCCTTGCCTGCCAGATAAAAGTCCTCCGCGGTGTCCTCCTTACGACCCGCCCATAGGCCAATCATCATCACCAAAATGAGTGATCCAAAAAAGATGGCATAGTCCAGCGTGGAAAGCAGTGCTTGCTCGGGGTTCATGAGCATCAGATTAGACTCAAGGTGCTCAGCGCGTCAACCGCACCGCCCTCCGAGTTATTGTTAGGTGGACCCTATGGATGAGGGTTCAAGGCCATGTGGGTGCTTGGCCGCCACCAGGCCGTTCAAATCGCGCTCCGTAAGGGGTGAATCCCTCCACAAAGCCACCATGACTCAAAAAAAACTGCCCTTGCTCTACCCCCATGTAGCGATCCAGGCGATGCTCGCGTCCGGTGGGGTCGTGGCTGAAGGTCGCGACAGTCAATGCCTCCCAGGTATCCTCGCCCCGAAGGATCCACTGGTTGCCATAGAGTGCCTTGCGCAGGAAATGTCCCGTACTACCCCCGAAGTTTTCGCTGAAGCTGTAGAGCCCTCTGAGATACCCGCCCTCTCCTGGCGTGTCCCAGCTGGAAATCAACATCCACTCTTGGCTGTCAGGATGAAAATAAAAACCGGAGAATCGGGTATGGGTGGCATCGGTGGGCTCGGCAGTGACCAGGAATTTTTGAGTGGTTCCCGTTTTCCATGGATATTTCAGATGACTGTGTCCCCCGGTGCCCTCGTTGCCAAAGCGGCCGGTGAATACGCCGTCTCCCTTTTTCACCAGGCGCACACGATCGATCTCGGCCACACGATTGGGATCGGTCGGTTCTCCCCCGCGATCCCAGACGCTGAAGATGATCCGGCGTTCTTCCGGGCTGTTGACCTGCATGCCGAAGTAACCTCTGTGCCAGCCGCAGGCCATGTAGTAGGTGTGGACGGGATCCTCAACGGCCGTGAGTTCAGTGTAGAAGGCTTTCACCTTGGTTTCCTTGGCTATCGGGTAAAACAGGTGGACCGATGCGGCATTGCGTCGGGGCTCCAGATTGAAATGGTGGTGATCTTCCTGCAGTCCTGCGAGATTGAGGGACTTGACGATTAAGGGATGGGCCAAGTTCCCTTGCAAGGAGAGAGCGAAGTGATGGTATCCTGTCTTTTCGATAGCCACCTGACCAAATTTGATCAGGGTGTTTTGGCCCCCTTGAAGATCAGTGGTACGGGTAATGGCCTGTGAACCCACTTGGAGTTCCAGAGTGATGGCCCCGTCCTCTTTACTCTGACAGTGGAGGGTGACTTCCAAGGATGCGATCTGATTGATCTGGCCATACCAATGAAGGGAAGTCTGGGCATCCTGCCAGATAATAGAGTGGTCTTGGCGTTGAAACCGAGCCTTGCCATCGTGGGGTTGGAGGTAGGCAGTATCGGCAGGAATACTCAAATCCACGGCAAGCATTCTTGCTGGATGAATGAGGATAAGGAGCAGTGCAAACAAGGCCAAAACAGCATCACGCATTAAGGGCATGAGCAGGTTATCGCTGAGCTAAGGGGTCGACTCAAGCCTTCATATGGTAGAGAAGGCCCGAACCAAGGCTAGAGCTCAAATCGTTCGCCCGTCAGCCCCTGATTTCTGGCGTAGTCTGCCAATTCACTGGCATTCTGAAAATGAAGGCGCTTCATGATTCTGTAGCGATAGGTCTCTACAGAACGAACACTCAAAGCGAGACGCTCTGCAATTTGTCGATTGGTCCATCCATCCCCGACCAGAGCCACGACTCGTTGCTCCTTTGGACTCAAAAATTTGACGAAGGATCGATCATCCGCTTCGAGTTGGGCCAGGTTGCGATGGAGTAGGGCTGTGAAGTAGGTGTAACCTGAGGCCACTTCCACCATGGCTTCTTCGAAAATTTCAAGCGGTTGATCTTTTTCGACATAACCGTGTACGCCGATTTCTTGCAACTGATGCAAAGTGTAGGGATCTTTTAAATTGGTCAGGACAAGGATACGCGTGCCTGGAGACCGAAGAAGGGTTTGCCTGGCCAACTCCAATCCGTCCATGACAGGTAGGTGCAAATCAGTGACCAGAAGGTGTGGGTGATGGGTTTCGCAGAGACTCAGGCCATTGGCGCCATCTTCGGCATCGCCTACCCAATGGAAGCGCTCATCCAATTGAATGGTCTTTGAGAGTACATTGCGCAGAAGGGCCTGATCTTCCACCAGGACCGTTTTCCAAGGCTCATGGGTTGGGTCGGGTATCATGAATTATCCTGCTGGGTGGGTCAGGGGCTCCTCCAAGTGGGCCTGAGAGAGTTTTGTGGGTAGGCACAGGGTCACTGTGGTCCCTTGACCCTTTTGGCTAGCAGCCTTCAGCGATCCCCCCATGCGTTGAGCTAGTTTGTAACAAAGCACCATGCCGAACCCTGCACCTTTGATCCCGACTTCGGTTGGGTCGCGTGGTTTGTCGGGTAGCTGGAATAGAGATTGGAGTTGCTCGGCACTCATGCCTTCACCTGTGTCCCTGACCTCGATAACTGTTTGCCGGTCATCTGCATGACACTCCAGTATGACTTGGCCGCCTGAAGCGGTGTGCCGGATCGCGTTGGATACCATGTTGCGCAGCAGGGTTCTGAGCATTTCCACATCGCTGTGTATTGGGTGAGAGACGTGCACTCGCCAGTCCAATGTCACCCCTTTATCCATCGCGGTGGAATGGAACAAAGCCTTGATTTGATGCGTGACGCGATCCAGATCTATTTGGCCGGGATAGAAGGGCAATTGTCCGGTTTGAAGCCTGGCCCAATTAAGCAGATTTTCCAATAGTTCGCTGAGATGCTTGCTCGTCGACTGAATTTCCCCAGCGTATTGCTTGATATCGGCGGGATCAAAACTTTCGGGTTTTCGGGCTAGCAGCCCACTTAGGTTGGTGACACCTGTCAGGGGAGCTCTGAGATCGTGTGCAATGATTGAAAGCAGACGATCCTTACTTTGGTTGGTCAGATCCAGATGCTCATTGCGGGTTTGGAGCATGGCTTCGGCCAGCTGGCGCTGGCGCATGGTGCGCACCACAACGATGGTGAAAAGAACCATGGCAATGCTGATACCTCCAGCAATCCAGTGGAATGCCCGGGCATGGCGATCAAGTTGTTCGGCGAACCCTCGATTGACAAGGATTTCCAGAATAGGACCTCCTTCACCCAGGGAGCCCCTTACAAGACTCTTGGTTTTACCGTCCTCGGTGGTTCGGATCGCATCAGTGAGCTGCAAGCCATGTTGTGACAGAGCTCTGGTTATGTTCAGGCGTTCAGGTGGCCCCATCCCTGGAGGTGGCCCGCCCCGGCCCCGGGGCATCCGGTTGCGTTCCGCCTCGGGGCGCCCCATGCGACCTGGCCGATGATCATCCCGATCAGAGGACACAGGCCAATCAATCAGATTCCAGGTCTCAATGACTGTGATTTTGCTGGCTGGTGTTGGGACAAAGCGATAGAGAACGTCCGATGTGCTATCAAATGGGATGAAATCCTTTGGGAGTTGACGACCAATCACCAATCTATTTTCTGCATTGCCCCGCCGGTGACCCAAGGCATACAGCGCGACAACGCTTCCATCTAACTGAATAAAAAACAAACCCTCCGAATGCGGTGTGGTTGGTCGAATGGCATTTTTAACCTCTTGCCATATCGCTTGCATGGCTTGCGGAGGTAGTTCGCTCCATGACCCAAAAATTTGTTTTTGGTTGAAATGACCAGAGCCATCCAAGACCCCAGCCAAATGATAATTAAAGAGTGTGGCATAGGCTTCCTCAAATAGGTCTTCCATGGGCTGAGGACCGAAGAGGGAGCGTTCGAGGATTTGGTGCAGGGAAGCATCTGAGCGGTCTAGATGCTTGAAAAGTTCCTGAGCATTGGATTTCAGGGAATCGGCACCATAGCCCCGAAGTTGATCGGTCATATGCTTTGTCAGCCAGTGGAGGGTCAAAAGAAGGCTGGTGGCGATCCCGAAGCCTATCAATGGAATCCACCAACCGGACCGTTTCCATCTCGAAGGAGGTGCTGAGAGTGATGTATCGCCGGGGTTCATGGATGATAAGCGCCTTTAAGGGCCTGATGGGGCGTAGGATGGATCCAGGCTGAATCCGATGGTAAATAGGTCTGTTGATTTGACAATACTCAGATCGAAGTTCTGCTGTCGTAGTCCCTACGACAAAAGAATTTTGGTATCGGTGGCGACTTTGCTCACATGATTAGGGTATGGCAGTTGCCATGCACTTGGGCAATCTCGCTCTCAGATGAGGTATCTGAATAGGCAGTGGGATGGACCATTAACTGCAAAATAAAGGAACAATAATGAAGCAAAAATGGAATCAATGGTTGGTGCTCAGTGTGCTCACTGGAACATTCGGTCTTCAAGGGATGTATGCTCAGGAAGACGAAATGGTGACGACCGAAGGAACCGTTGTCTCGGAGGATACAACGGTTGCGAAACGCCCTCATCCGATCAGAATGGGCAGGGTGCACTCCGAATCCCTGGCAACTGCCGATACCGACGCCAATGGCCTGGTCAGTGCAGAAGAGTTCGCTGCTTCAGTAGATTATTCTACCAGGGTCGCGGATATCCTGACCCAGTTTGACGCCGACCAAGATGGGAATATCACGGGTGATGAAGTGGCATCGGTTCACGCTTCAGCTGTCGAGGAGAGATTGACTGGGGTGCTTGCCCGCTGGGATGCCGATGAAGATGGGCAAATCACCGCTGAGGAATTGGATGCGGTTGGCAAAGGTTCACGAGGTCATCGCTTCGTCCTTGAAGGCTTCGATGCCGATGAAGATGGGATCATTACCAGCGATGAGTTGTTGAGCGCGGGTTCGAGCATGCTCGAGGATCATGTCTCCCACCTCCAGGTATCCTACGATGCCGACGAAGATGGTATCATCACCACTGAAGAATTGAATGCTGCGCACGCTGCCAAGGTAGCCGCTCAATGGGAAGCCTTGCTTGGCAAACTGGATGCTGATGCTGATGGGCTGATTTCTTCCGAAGAAATCGCTGCAGCAACGCCTGCTAATCGGGGCCAACTCCACGCTCACGATCATGATGATTCAGAAGATCACGTCGAGACCGATTCAGATGCTGATGCAGCTGATACTGAGTCAGTCCAGGCGCCCTCGAAGAATCGTCATGAGGCAAATCGCCGAGGTCGAGGAAGAGGGCGACGCTAGCCCTTAAGGGTAGTGTATCCTATACTTCAATCTCAATTGATTCATTGAACCACACCCGATCGCTTGCAGCGGTCGGGTTTTTTCTCGCCCGGGCAGCAAGGACTATGGCCATGATGACAACCGAATTGGATTGGACTTCCGGAGGCTTGGTGTTACCAAACTCTGTGACACCATCATGAAATTTTCTCCTTATTTCTGGCAGGGATTGATTTGCATCTTGCTTTGCTGCGGAGGCTGCCAGATCCGCTCGGTAACTGGTCAGGCCACAGACTCTCGATCTGCCCTAACCGGTGTTAATCGGGAAGTTGCAGCCAAAGCCTTCTTGCCTGGTCACCTGATACGCATGGACCGGGCTGTTGAACAGGCCATTAAGCAGCACAAGCTTCCCGGAGGTGTCCTGTGGTTTCAGCATGGCGATCAGGTATATCGTCAGGCCTATGGACATCGCTCTCTGAAACCGCAGCCTGAGGCCATGACCGAAGATACCCTCTTTGACGCGGCCAGCTTGACCAAGGTGATTGCTACCGCCCCATCGATCATGAAATTGGTGGAATCTGGAGATCTTGAGCTTGAGGCACCCGTCGCACGTTATCTGCCAGATTTTGGGGCCCACGGCAAAGAAGGGATTACCGTGCGCCAATTGATGACTCACACATCAGGCCTGCTTCCAGGGCTTTCTCTGAGCCAACCTTGGTCAGGTGTTGAAACCGCCTTCAAACTTGCGTGCGATCAAACCCTGCAATCACAGCCTGACACCCAGTTCAAATACAGCGATATCAACTACATTGTCCTGGGGGTGTTGGTAGAGCGTGTTTCAGGCAAGCCTCTGGATGAATATGCCTCAGAAATGATTTTTGAGCCCCTGAGCATGGGCCACACACGTTTTCTTCCACCCAAAGCCTGGCACCAGCGCGTGGCCCCCACGACCGAAGTGGATGGGCGGTATCTCAGAGGGGTGGTTCATGACCCGACTTCCCGCCGCATGGGCGGGGTAGCGGGCCATGCTGGTTTGTTTACTTGTACGACCGACTTGGCTCGATTCGCTCGGATGATGCTGGGCGAGGGGAGTCTTGAAGGAGTCACCGTGTTTAAGCCAGCCACCATTGCGCTGATGACGGCCATTCACACCCCTTCTTCGATGGAGGCGAAACGTGCCTTAGGGTGGGATGTCGACACGGCCTATTCCAGCCCTAGAGGATATCATTTTCCCAAGGGTTCCTATGGGCATACAGGATGGACGGGAACCTCTATCTGGTTGGTGCCCCAGACTCATACATTTCTGATTTTTCTCTCCAATCGTAATCATCCGACTGAGGATGGATCGGTCGTGGCCCTCAGGAGGACACTGGCTACGATTGCTGCGGAGTCTATCCCGCAATATGGGGATGAGGGCAATGATCAGCCCGTATTCAACGGAGTGGATCAAGCAGCCCATGAGGGCTGGGCCCGATTGCGAGGGATGAAGGTAGGGCTGATTACCAATCATACCGGCCAAACCCGACAACGAGAGACCACCATCGACCTGATCCACCACAGCGATCGGGTGAACTTGATTTCGCTTTTTAGCCCAGAGCATGGCATCCGGGGGGAATTGGATGAGAAAGTGGCTGACGGGGTGGACGCCAGGACCCATCTCCCGATTCACAGCCTTTATGGTGAACACAGGCAACCTCTGCCTGAACAATTGGAGGGCCTCGATGCTCTGGTTTTCGATATTCAGGATATTGGCTCCCGCTACTACACCTATATTTCAACCATGGGATTGGCCATGGAAGCGGCAGCCAAAGCCGGCATAGCCTTCATCGTCCTGGATCGCATCAATCCCATAGGAGGGAGCCAAGTCGCCGGTCCGGTTCTGATCGGAGAGCGTGATTTTGTCGGGTTCCATGATATCCCTATCCGCCATGGCATGACGGTGGGTGAGCTGGCACTACTTTTCATGGCAGAGAAAAAACTGGATCTTGACCTGCGTATCATCCCTATGCGCCATTGGCGACGTGAGGACTCATTTGAATCAACCGGTTTGCCATGGACACCTCCATCCCCCAACATGCGCAATCCCAAGCAAGCACTCCTCTACCCTGGTGTGGGTATTCTGGAAACCACCAACCTATCGGTGGGGCGGGGGACTGATACGCCCTTTGAGATCATTGGGGCTCCCTACATCCACGATCGGGATCTCGCGGCCGCATTGAATGCTCTGAAAATGCCCGGAGTCGCCTTCACACCCATCGTCTTCACGCCCACTGCCAGTATTTTCAAGGAGACACCTTGTCAGGGAGTTTACATTTCGATCACAGACCGCGATGAGGTCCAACCGGTCCGTCTGGGCGTGCAACTGGCTCTGACTTTGCGACAGCTTTACCCGGATCAATGGGAAACCAAGGGTTTGAACCGCTTGCTGCGTCATGTTCCAACGCGAGATGGGATCGAACAGGGCCTACCCATGGATGCTGTGATCGACAGTTGGGAAGCGGATTTGAAGGCTTTTGGCTCACGTCGCGCCAAGGTGCTGCTGTACTGAATGGATCAGGACCTTCACTCACACCTCGTTCATGAAATCACGTGATGGCTTTTCAGTGGGTATCGATGTTGGCGGTACCAAAACAGCCATGGGGTTGGTTTCCTCAGAGGGTGTCTTGTTGGATTACCTGAATTTTGAAACCCAATCCTCCAAGGGAATCCCTGATGCTGCCAGGCGTATGGCAGATGGCATCCATGGCTTGCTTCAATCCGCTGGCCTGAGTAAGGACCACTTGGTTGGCATAGGGATGGGCTGCCCCGGGCCGCTGGATTTGGAGAAAGGTTTGGTTCGCAATCCCTACACACTTCCCGGTTGGGAGACAGGGTCCCTGACCGATGCGGTAGCTGATGCCACTGGGATGCCAGTCAGACTTGAAAATGATGCGGATGCTGCCTTGTTGGGTGAATGCTGGGTGGGCGCTGGTCAGAGGCGAGATCCTGTCATGATGCTCACATTTGGTACGGGGGTTGGCGGGGCCCTACGCTGCCAAGGACGCCTGCTTCGCGGGGCTCGAGGTGAACATCCTGAAATTGGGTTGATCCCGGTGCAGCCAGGTATGGCTGCAGATTATTCAGGCGTGGAGGGCTCGCTTGAATCCTTGGCCTCCGGTGGCGGTATCGCCAAACGCGCCGAAGCCATTGGATTCATGGATGCCCAAGCCGTCTTCGAGGCAGCAGACCAGGGGCATGAGGCCGCTAAAGCCTTGGTGCAGGATGCTCTGAGTGGGGTGAGCGTTGCTGCCTGGATAGCTGTGCATGCCTACCACCCTGAATGCATCATCCTTGGAGGGGGGCTCATGGACCACCACTTCGAGCTTTATGCGCAAAGTATGAGGCAGGCCATCACTCGGGCTGTCCTAGTGGAAGCCTCGGCCATTGAAGTGGTTGCTGCTCGACTGGGAAATCAGGCAGGGATGCTGGGTGCGGCCAGCCTATGGCTCCGTGATAGATGAACCATGGGGGTGGGTTCTTGTGACCAAGGGTTCATTGACTTGAGATTGTCTATCGTGTCAAAATATTTCCATGAAGCAATTGGACATATCGCATGTGCTTGATGGCTGGCCCTACGAGCCCGGCAAGGCGATGGTTCGAAAGGTTAATGGAGATGATGGCAGGGAATTGATTCAGATGCGTATTGATCTGGGTATTCTGCAAATGTACACCTCTGGTCGACCCGACGGCTTGCGTCCTAAAGATTCCGATAGCTTGCTGGATTATCATGTTCAATCTTTGGAAGATTATCTGGCTGAACATGATGGTGATGATGAAGGTTTTTCTCTCACCAGCGAAGAATGTCTGGCTCTTCAACAAGAGGCTATCCAATTCCATCACCGTTACATCTGTTTTTTTCAGCTAGAGGATTTTGAAAACGTCATCCAGGATGCCGATCGCAACCTGGACGCCATTGAGCTGGTGGAGCAATATGGCCCTGGGGATCAGATGGCCTGGACCTTGCGACAGCTGACACCTCAGTTGCTGCTGATGCGAACACGTGCAGTGTCGGCTCTTTCGCTTCAGGAAAAAGATTATTCTCAGGCCATTGACGATGTGAAAGAGGGAATCGATGCTTTGGTGACTTACTTGACCGAGGATGGTAACGCTGAATCAGTCGACCAGAATGGTGAATTGCAGGCCCTGCGCCAGTGGCTTGATGAGGTCAAGGGCTCACGACCGATGACTGAGCGCGAAAAATTGGAGCAGGAACTCGATGAGGCGGTCGCCAAGGAAGACTACGAGCGAGCAGCTGAAGTGCGTGATGCGCTCAAATGTCTTGCTGAATGAGTGATCCTCTTAGGTTGGCGTCAGTATTTAACAATAGATCATGTCATGGATGAGAAAGTAACAGTTGGTTTTATCGGCATTGGGGTCATGGGAAGAAGCATGGCCGGTCATCTTTTGAAAGCCGGTTACCCAGTCAACGTTTATAACCGTACGCCCTCGAAGGCTGCTGAGCTACTTGACCAAGGAGCTCAATGGAAGGACTCTCCCGGCGATGTGGCTGCCACTTCAGATGTGATCATCACCATTGTGGGATTTCCCCATGATGTCGAGTCGGTCTACTTGGGAGAAGATGGCATCCTCGCCAAGGCGCGTTCCGGAAGTCTACTGATCGACATGACGACCTCCTGCCCGAAACTGGCGGCTCGAATCGCCCAGGAAGCTTCGACCAAGGGGCTGGAGGCACTGGATGCCCCGGTATCGGGTGGAGACATCGGGGCCAGGGAGGCACGCCTTTCTATTATGGTGGGAGGCAGTCAAACCGGATTTGATCGTGCGCTACCATTGTTTGAAATCATGGGCAAAAATATCGTCTATCAGGGACAGGCAGGTAATGGGCAGCACACCAAGATGTGTAATCAAATCGCCATTGCCTCAGGGATGATGGCAATCACTGAAGCCATGGCCTACGCCAGGAAATCAGGACTCCAGCCCGAGACAGTGCTCCAGAGCATTGAAAGTGGTGCCGCAGGCAGTTGGTCCTTGACCAACCTGGCGCCCAGGGTGTTGAAAGGAGACTTCGCACCTGGTTTTTTCGTGAAACACTTCATCAAGGACATGAAGATTGCCATCGAGTCCGCTGAGGGAATGGGGCTGCAGTTGCCGGGTCTTCAGCTCGCCAAAAAGCTCTACGATCAGTTGGCTTCCAAGGGATGCGAGGATGATGGCACACAAGCTTTGTTCAAACTGTATCAGGAGCAACTTTAGTCCGACCAAGGGTTTTCTCACGCATGAGGCGACTCACGTATTGCGCCTCATATGAGTGCTTTTTGGGATGGGAAAACGCTTGATGGATTCCCTGCCATAGGTTGATGCCTTCAGGGTTTGAGGTGCTCAGCTATTGAAGTATGCTGGCAAAGCATCTCAAGGGTCCGTTCGACAGCACCTAGGTTTGCGTCCACAACCTCTCGTGCAGCCTTGCCTAGGCGATCTCGCTCCTGAGGATGCTCAAGCAGCTCCTTTAGCGTCGATTGCAGTGCCTCCACGTTGCTGACTTGCCTGGCAGCTTGCTTTCCGAGAAAAGTACGTGTGATAGCTCGGAAATTTTGCATCTGAGGGCCCATCAGAATGGCTTTTCCAGCCGAAGCAGCCTCCAGAGGACTTTGTCCCCCCCGAGCGAGCATGCTCTTGCCAATAAAAACCAGGTCGACATGTGGATAAAGGGAGGCCAGCTCACCGGTGGAGTCTAGGATGATGACATCGCTTGGTTTCACCTGGTTGCTTTCCGATGAGTCGGACCACTCGGATCGGCATGCCACCGCAAGCCCTTTGGACCTCAATGCCATCGCTACCTGCGAGCCTCGCTCAAAGTGGCGAGGTGCGATGACCAACCTCAATTGGGGATGGCTCTGCCGCAGATTGAGATACAGATCGGCCAGCATGGCTTCCTCTCCCGCGTGGGTGCTGCTGCCAAGCAAGAGGGTCTTTTCATGCATGTCGTGAGCCCTCAGCAGGGCGGGAACATCCAATGTCGAGGGTCGACTCTGGCTCCCCAAAGCGGCATCGAATTTCATGTTTCCCGTGACAAAGACCTTGGAGGGATGACAGCCCAGAGCGATGAGTCGTTGCGCATCGGAATTATTTTGCGTGCCCACCCCACTGAGAGATCCGAACAAGGGGGCAAAAATCGAACGGAAACGATGATAGCGAAGATAGGAATTCTCTGAAATGCGCGCATTGATCAGAAACACTGGAATGTCGCGATCGAATGCCTCCCAAAGAAAGTTGGGCCATATCTCGGCTTCAGAGAGGATGATGGCTTTGGGCTGAATGACTTCCATGGACTGCCGTATCCATGGTCGGCGGTCGATGGGGTAAAAGCATGTGGTTGGTTCACCGGGCATCTGTTGGTGCCACTGAGCCATGCCGGTGGTGGTGGTGGCCGAAAGAATCCATTGCACCGATGGCAGCTTGTTTTCCAGATGCTTGACCAGCGGAACTGAGAGCAGCACTTCTCCTACGCTAACTGCATGAAACCATAGGTTGGTTTGGTCTTGGCAGCGCTGAATGAAAGAGGTGTCGTAGCGCCCAAAGCGTTGGCCTATGCGATCTTTCCAGCCGCCTCGCCTGGCCATCCTTCGTGCGTAATAGGGGGCACTGAGCCCAAGGCCTAGGTTGAATAAGCCCCGATAAGCCCATTGAACCCATGCCGGAGTCATGGCACGGTTCCTTGGCTCCTTTTGAGTTCTGGGATCTCTCATGCCTGGGTTCCGGCACGAACGTCATGTTTCGGACGGTCTGTGAGTGCCATTAACGGAAAAAGAGGAACCAGATAATCAGCACCATCGGAATCATGTAGGGGATGGTGAATTTGAACACGTAACCCAAAAAGCTGGGTGCATTCACTTTCTGCTGATCCGCAATGGATTTGACCATGAAGTTGGGGCCATTTCCGATGTAGGTGTTGGCTCCAAAGAAAACTGCCGCCACGCTGATAGCCACAATATATTGCGCTAGCGAAGGGTCTTGAAGCAGAAATTTGATTTGTTGCGCCTCGGTCATGCCTGCTGCATCGACATTTAGGGCCCCTGCTACAACCTCAGGATTCGCAAACTTACCCATGATGGCACTGAGGAAACTTAAGTAAGTGGGTGCATTGTCCAGCACTCCCGAGAGCAAACCGGTTCCCCAGTAGAATATGGAGGGTGAAGTTTGCTGCACGGCGCTGGCATTGCTTTTGAGCCAGACCGAGGCTAGCATCATGGTGCAAAAGATGCTGATGAATAAGATGGCCACTTCCTGAATGGGATGAAAATTAAACTGATTGGCTCGATGGATTTGCTCTTTGGTGATAT
>Ga0181572_10001605_pt1 | contig 16506 bp, 27 predicted proteins | sample 101ome_26_FD_133004 | JGI IMG/M metagenome (GOLD analysis project Ga0181572, IMG submission 133004) | Coastal salt marsh microbial communities from the Groves Creek Marsh, Skidaway Island, Georgia - 101408AT metaG (megahit assembly) | ecosystem: Environmental > Aquatic > Marine > Intertidal... | reverse complement strand
ATCCATCATTGGCCAGTGGCCTTCTTTCTCAGCCCACTTCTTCATATCTGACTGAACCATGATTGATTGCTCGCCTTGAGCTGTGCTAGCGTTAATACGATCTACTTCTTCAAAGATAAAGTCCGTGCTGTTCATTATACTAACTCCTCGTCAAATAGTTGAGTAAAACCAAAGTTTGCTACAAGATACTTTTCCTGTGTATCTAAATCTTCAATGATATCACCAACTGAAACTGAAGACATGCGGTCAGCAATTTTACGGATGTATTCTACTGGACCGATGTTACCAACTTGGAAAACACCATTCAAATCAGGTGCAGTGATTTCAGCAGCTAGTGTATATGACCAGTCGTTGAAAAGTTTTTCAGCTAGTGCTTTTGGATCTTTGCCAAAACCTAGGTCAAAACGCTCATCACGGAAGTCTGAACCTTGAAGCTGATATACTGAGAACTTTTTCATAGTGTTTCCTTTCATTCCTTATATAACTAGTCTACCATAGTGCAAACGGAATGTAAACAAAAAAGTGCATTTTTGTTTCGTTTGAAAACAACCACTTACGTTTTTTTTACAAAAAGGCCTCTAAAGTGTTTGGTTTTTTCTCAGTAATATACGTTTGGCTTTTATTATCTTGGAGGATGTATTCGGCTTCGACCATATGAGCTGTGCCACCTAAGAAATCTTTTACATTTTCTGCCATATCCATTGCTGTCGTAACAGGAACGTTTTGGCAAATCATATTTAGATTCTTAAGTCCACCTTGTAGTTGGAAGTCCTTTGGCATTTTCATAATGTCCAATGCTTCACGCGTGTTGATGTATCGATCTTGATCTGGGTGACATAGGCTATGGGGAAAATGACCAACAAAGGCACCAATCCGATCCTTTCCGACCTCTGTCATTTTTCTCATAATGTTACCGCCTGCAGCAAGCTTCTTATGCATATATTCGCATTTATCTGCTAACTTATCGTGGCCTCTGCCTTTCATCCATTTAGCAACCTCACGGTAACTCACTTTTTTATCTTCGATATAATGTAACGGATTGGTGGTTTTTTCAATCAACTGGAAAAATTCTGAGTGGCTGATACCACCATGCATTTCTTCTAATACAAATTGATAGTAAGGATTATCAGAAGGTTTCTGTTTATTATTCACCTGTTCGAACATTGGATCTGGTTCATTAGTTGCAGATGAACGGATCTGATCTTCGATCTTTACGTACTCACGTTTGTAATTCTTAAACAGTGGGACTTGGTTACCTTTCCAAAAGAAATAGAAAGTACGGTCACGGACTTGACTTAATCCGTGTAGGATTGACTTTGTCTTGTAGATTGAGAAACTGTATCCGTTTTTTCTTGCAAGGTTTCGAAGCTTGCTAACAACAGGTTCTCCCATTTTACTTGCCAGTCTTGGAGCGTTCTCACCCCAGAACACAGTTGGCTGGATTGATTCAAGCACGTACTCTGCAGATTTGACCATCCAATCATTAGTAGTACTATCACCGCTGCTAGTAGGACTAAGCGAGCTAAGCCCAGCACAAGGGCAGACAGTATTGACCACATCCACTCGATGAGGAGCAAGCTCACCTTGATCAAGAAGAAGATAAGGAATAGTGTTGTTATAATAATTAAGAAGTTGGCTGTCATTTGCTTGAAAGTCTGAGTACGATAGGATGTATTCGGGACGTTTCCCGAATACTTTTTCCATCGCAATCGTTTCTCCTCCTATTAGTGGAACGATGCTTGCATAATTCATTAGTTGACCTTATAATATTCCTTGTACCAACTCACAAATTTCTCTACACCCTCAGAGATTGGTGTGGTTGGTTTATAACCAAGTTGTTGCAATTTTGTAGTGTCAGACCACGTTTCAGGTGTGTCTGCAGGGTGTGCAGGAACAAGGTTACGGATCGCTTTCCGGTCAAGGTTCTTTTCAATATGATCCACAAAGTCAAGGAGCTGTACTTGTTGTCCATAACCAATATTATATATTTCGTGGTAAGAGTCAGTATCTTCTACGATTTTGTTTAGGACAATTTCAATACCATCTACAATATCACCTACATAAGTAAAGTCACGCTTCATGTCACCAAAGTTGTATAAGTCAATTGGCTCACCTTTTACAATCTTATCTGTGAATTTAAATAGAGCCATGTCTGGTCGACCATACGGACCATATACAGTAAAGAAACGTAGACCCATGCTACGGGGCAATGTAGAATGCATAAACTGACATTCATTTGAGCGTTTGGACCAGCCGTATGGATTATTCTGGTGAGCAGGACGATCATGCTCATTCCAAGGCAAAGGTTGGCCATGCATTACACATGAGCTTGATGCATATACACACGGGATGTTCTTACGCTGTAGAACTTCGATAATACGTTGTGTACCTGTAATGTTTGTATCGATATAGTGCTGTGGTTCTTCAAAGGAATGACGTGGATTTGCATATGCTGCAAGGTGTAGTACTACATCTACATCATCCATAATAGTGTTTGACTCTACATGCTTATCAAAGTTTTGGATATCAGCACGTAAAATTGAAACTCCAATATCACGCAAAATCGCAGCTCGGTCTTCTTTTAAGTCTGGATTGTAATATGGATTAAAGTTGTCCACACCAACAACATCCCATCCTTCTGCAGATAGTTTTTGTGCTGTGTGGAAGCCGATCATGCCGGCAATACCAGTAATTAATACTTTCATTGGAAAAATTCCTCTAGTCCTTGTGGTTGGTTTTTTGTTGTATTGATGGCTAGGTCAATGATTTCTTTGACAACATCTTCTCCATCGGAGTGTTGCTTCCAGAACTCAAAGGCCATCTCTCTCCAATCATCTCTCATAGCAGGATCATTTTTGAGTTTGTTCATAATATCTTGGCACTCATAAAAGTTTGAATAGTCAACTCCAAGTGTGCCCGAGTTTTGGCATTGACTAATAGGTTTACCTTGTACTTTATGTATGACATTATCACAGAAGTGTTTATGGAACAAGGGTACTGTACCAGATGCTACACATTCAGCATGGCAATTTTCAATATTATCACCATATGTTTCTGCTTTTAAGTGGTAAAGATCAGATCCAAAAGCAGAACGAGCCATCCGCATCATCGCTTCATTATTTGTATATTGTGGATACAGGTAAGCGCCTCGACCTAGTTCTTCTTTACCATATAGGTCTGGCGTGAATTTGACTTCATTATATTGTTTTTCTGGCCGGAAATAGTTTTCAACCAAACGACGGTCTACTGGCTTTTCTTCTTTATTATCACGGTATAATACCAGAGGATACTGAATAGAAGCTTCCAATCCTTCAAGGATACTAATGAATCCTTTTTCCATCAAAGCATCTTGATGGAAGTCAATCATTAGGCTTGGACCTTTCCACATTGCTGTGCGGCCGATCCAACGTACTACATTATGTTGCTGTTCTTCAATAGGACGCCAGTACTTTTGGCGGTGTCCATCATAATCAAAACCAAGTGCCATCTTTGTAAGAGGAGTTTGGATTTTGTTTTTCCGCATAAACTTAGAGAAATCATTTTCCAAACTATGAGTCATAATCACATCTACATTTTCACAAACTTCTTTTAAGTTAGCATTACGTGCAATGGATGCTGCTTTATGGTCCACATTAATAAATGCTTTACGTTTGGTAATCCTTTTAAGGAATGGAACAAAATTATCTTGGCAATCCTGTGGGTGGCCTTTGGATGGGACTGAATAGATGACAACTAAATCATAGTTAGAATTAATAACATCTGCAGTGATTTCCCAATCAGTCCCAATCATAAATTCTTTTTGCTGAATTTCTAATCCTTTAGCTCTACCCCATTTCTTATCAGCAGCAGAGAAAATATCAGCATCAGTTACTTTTTGCATTTGGATAGCACATTGTGTTACTCCACAACCTTCTGTACCACGTCCAAGCACAATAGCAATTTTAGTCATTTAAAAAATCCTTACATTCGTTTAGTGTGTGATGTACGTATTTATGATCGTTTAATTTCCTGTTTCGAGGAGACGGATGAGGCAAGACAAAGTGATCTTTATATCCCAAACGAGAAATATAGTTAGAGACCATTGAACCCCATACAACTATCTTATCATATCCTTCAAGACTTGTACATAGCAAATTGTGGTCAAAAGTCTTGAACTTGAAATCCCACTGAGGGTCAAATGATAAGTTAGTGAAGGAGACGAAGGAAAGGTCCAATTGATCTAACCAACTATGGAACCGTTTATAGGCTGATCCCTTTGACTTGCTCACCGCTACTTTCGAAGGATTCATTCCAACGAAAATAATTTTAGATTTGTATAAATCCATAATCAACTCCAGCTTCATCAAACATTAATGAAGTCTGTGCAAAAGATTCCACCCACTGTGTTGGGTACTTATCAATAGGCATGACAACACGTTTGATGCCTACTTGAATTACACCCTTTGCACAATCTGAACAAACTGGTAATCCCCATACGTACAAGGTGGATCCGTCCAAAGACACTCCATTATACGTAGCATTATATATCACATTCTGCTCTGCGTGAACCACATATTTGTATTTAATTTCTTTTACACTATATCGTGATTGACTGTCATCAATCCCACGTGGAAAACCATTATAACCTTGCGCAAGCACTTGGCCTTTCGATCCGATTGCAACTGCGCCAATCTTAGACGACGGATCTTTTGACCAAGTGCTTACTTCCTTTGCAAGATTGAGATAACGTATATCCCATTTATTCATCAGACTTACCAATCATATTTTGTTTAACATCATAAACCTTGTCACGCTCAATCATCTCTATGATTAGGTTAGTAATATCAATATCCTTCTTAATAAAAAACATTTTTTGCTGGAGCTTTTCTAGTTCTTGTTGGTAGTACTCCAGTTCTTTTTCTTTACGTAATTTAGTTTCTAATATATCAGTAATGTGGATTAGTTTACTCATTATTTTACCAGATGGAAGTGTCTTTCATATACGTGAAGATTTTGGACTTGCCAGATAATGTAACCAGGTTCAATTACACGGCCTTCAACATAACGATCCATGTTGTTATAGTCCCAACATAACTTTTCAAGTACATATTGCTGCCATGCATAATCGTTTTTATATCCATAGATGACATCGTTAGAACGCATCTGAACGACAGCATGAAGTATACCATCACGGATGTAATAGGTTACAGCATTCGTACAGATAAAATCATTCTTACCATTTTCATTAAACTCCATCCAGATAGAAGGACGGTTATAGATCATGGATGCTCGACGACCATCAGGATTTTCAAGCAACTCATCAAGGACCTGACTATATTGATTGAAGTACTTATCAGACCAAATTAGATGGCCATAGTTTGAGTTAATATTGCCATGAGTGTCTGCTGAATATTTCCAAGCGGCAGGAGCATCAGCTCCAGACTCTTTATTAATATCGTAGATATTAGTTGACTCGCTTTCGTACCAAGCAATTTCTTTTTCAATATAATCTTGGTTTGGTGTACCAAAGATAGATGGCTGATCAGCAATAAATTGAGCACCAATAAGTTCAATTGTTTTTTGTCCAGTCTTATCAATGGTGAATGCTTCATCATTTAACTCATCAATAAAGAATTGACGGATGTCATTTACACTATTCAGTTTCATTATTTACTCGCTTTGGACGATTTAGAAAGTCATGTTCAGGATGTTGGCCATCAATACCACCATTCATGTAAGCAGCAAAGAACGAAGCATAGTTGATGATGTCAACACATGAGTCTTCGAGGCTTTCAAAGTTTGGTTCATAGTCTGGATCAAGTTCCATAGCTTCAAGTACTGACTGCATACGTAGGATCTTAGCCGCCATAGTGTCAAGGATAGTAGCACAACCACGTGGGTAGTACATTGCCTGACGTACTCGTGAGTTTGGGTTTTGGTAATCATTACCTTTTTTATTCTGGATTTCTGCAGCTTTCTGCAGGATCTTAAGTGACTCTTTCAATGTACCAGTCCTTCCATTTCTTAGATGCTTTACCGAGTCGGTATGATAATTGTTGGGGTGTAACATCATGGTGTAACATAATGTCTTCACGACTATTATATACCACACCTTCAATATTGTAAACCTTGTCGCCGATATAATCGACCCATTCTAGTCCCGCTGCCTTGTACGCCACACGTGGATGTTTCTTTGCTAAGACTTCATCATTCTGGTATGGGCGGAGTGCTTGATTTTCCGATTTCAATGTAATCGTGACTCGGCAGCGGGACTTAATAAGACGGATAAGAAAGGCATCTGATTTGCCCTTACGGATTTGCTGTATAATAGTGATAGCGGAGTTCTTGCGGCCCCAGATGTGCTCCCAGGTGGTATCACGACCAGGGCCTGGCTTTTTTGCGTATTGGCACGATGGTGTGCATTTCCCAATAAAAATATTCGGCGCTCCAAATAATCCATTACCAAGCATAAAATTAGATACGCCGTCAACCGCGTCTTGTAAAAGAGTATCTATACGGTTAGTTATAATCTCATCAGTCTCAGATGTTTTGCCGTAGATGGGTTCTAGTTGCTTAGAGACTATAAGTATAGCCTCATAAATGCGTTTATGATTTTCTGACATTATCTATACTCACGAACATATACGTCATAATGTGTTGCATTTTCCCAAGGTGTATCATGAGCATATGCAGATACACGAGGACCACGCGGACGAATACGGATACCTTTGGTAGATTGCTTGCCCCAGTAGCTGGTGATACCATACAATTTGCGAGCACGTTTGATATAACCATTTTGTTCAGTCAAAATAGCTTTTAGCGCGGCGATGTTTGGATCGTTTAGATCAGTTGTAGTGAAACGATAGTCTTGAGATGTACGGTTTTTGTAAGTTACATAAGACATAATATAGTTCTCCTTCATTTCCTAAGAACTATACTAACATAAAAAAAGGGGATTGTAAACCCCTTTTTTCACTTTATTTGCATTTTTTTTAATTTATATAGTATGACAATGAAAAAATACATTTGGATACAGATGATATATTCTTCAAACATATTTTTTTCATTACCATTATGAGTAAAAGTGTCACCAAATAATCCGGCCCATAATAGCATCATAAAAAACGATGCGAATGGTGCAGTAACTATGTGGATTAAATTACTCACCTGGAGGCCACTTGTTTGGGAAATCGCCATGATTATCAGTATGCTTTGGCGGAGTCCATCCACCCGGCTTTAATAGATCAGGCAGACCGAATGGATTAGGACGTCCTGGTTTTACACCAGCCTTCTTGTCCATATTGGCACGGTAAACTTCATCCCAAGCTACATTAGCATCTACACCAAACACGTCCAATGTACCAATAGCAAAAACACAAAGGTCAATCAAACCGTCTACAATTTCTTCGGCATTATCTGCTTGTACAGCTTTCATGGTTTCATGTAGTTCTTCCATAAGCATAAGCATACGGAAGTTAAGATACTTGTCCATTAGTTCTTTGTTATCTTTATTTGCTTCAAACCAATCGTGTACACCATATTTGTTGTGCATATCTGCGATATCGTTAGCCCAATTAGTACTCATTATCATTATCCTCTGGTTGAATCACATTATCTTTTTCTATAGTCCAGTTACCATTAGGTAGTTCTTTCCATAGCAACTGATCACCAGCATCCCAACCCATTTGGTTGAGTAGCTCATCAGGGAACTCAAAATAGAGTTCCCCGTTTTCATCCTTTTGTACTTCTAGTTTATAAGTCATTATACCACAGTTTTCATCCATATAACATATCTAATTTCTTAATCCCCATCACCCAATTTTCAGCAGCATCTTCAACATACCGCATTGACTTACCTGGGAATTCTTCAGTATAGAAACGTTTATTGTTTTTATCAAAATACTTAATATATAGCAATTCTTCTTTCATGTCAATATGCACTTCACAATAACCATTATCGTCATCTGTGTAGTAAGTAGAAAGGTGTTTGCCCATAGTTATTCCTCCTGAGTGAAGTTGATGATTGATGGATATATTCTACCAATAGCTTCTGCTATCGTCCTCGCCAATTCCATATGTTCTTTTTGGGTTCCATTTGCCGAACGTAACTCGACATAATGTATCCAGGAGCGAATAGTACCATTAACATAGAGACGGCTAACCGTGTTGCCTTCTGGTAATACTGCCCTAGCTTGTTCTTTGGCAATTCCGTTTTCGATTGCCCATTCATATGCTTGTTTTGCTGCATTGATAACTCCTTGCTGGTAGCCTTCCCACTGCTGTTGCAAGACAACATCGGCAGTATCGATACTATTTTGACGATTCTTAGTATCTTGAAGACGTGCATCACGGATTACAAAATCATTATTAAGATCGCGGATGTCAGCATACCGCTGAGAAAACTCTTGGAATGAGAATGATCTGTGGCGGAGCAACTGTCGTGCGATGTCTCTGGTTGTTTCGATTTCGATACAGGCTGATGCCATTTCGAATGGTGACCAGTGTTTGTGCTTAATGAGATAGTCGAGTAGCTTTGGCGTTGTCTTGGTGTTAGCTTGGTTCGATGGATTGGAGACACGGGCGCAATACGCGATGAGATCTTGGATGTTGTCGAGACCCATGATTCCTGGTTCGCCTGAGTGTATATGGGGAACAGGTTGTGAGAATGAGATGAGACGTGCATGCATTATTTACCTTGACCCCGATATTTTTTAAAACCGCGTTTTTTGCCTTTGTTCATACTAGACGTAGAAATATTACGTCTGCCTTGAGATGTTTTCTTATTACCTTTAGCCATATTTTACTCCAATTTAAAATCTTTGAAACGTTCACTTACTTCTGACTTATCAAAAGTAGGAGTATCATCAACCAATCCAGTTGTAGGATCATCTGTATCAAATAGTCTCATCTTTGATCGGTCAACTGCTACAACAAACCTCTTATTTACGTTTGGATCGTTGTATCTATTCTTTAATTGCTTTACCATAATCTGACCCAAGCTTGCCAATTCTTCGTTTGAAATCAAAGCAAACATTAGGTCTGCTGTTGCAGGTAAACCAAATGATTCTGATGTATCTTCCAAACCTACATCTGAGTTACTAAATCCAGACCGAGTTGTTTGAGTAGCAGATACAATCGGAACATCGAACTCTACAGCAAGACCACGGATTTCTTCAGCGATTGCTTTGATATATGAATAAGAATTGATCGATCCTCCCATGCCTTTCATACGTGATGAAGCACATATATTGAGGTAATCAATAAAAATAATATCAGGTGTAAAGTTCTTTTTCAGTTTTAGTTCATTTAACAAAGCACGGAAGTGACTAGCATGAGCTTGGCCTGTTGGATATTCTTTAATGATAAGCTTACCTTCAGTCCGTGCAGCAATAGTAGTTACTTTATTCATCAGCATATCCTTTGATAAATTTTCTAGCTGATCAATTGGTACATCAAGTAAGTTAGCATCAATACGCTCTGCGATACGTTCTTCACTCATTTCCAATGTAATATAAAGTACATTCCTACCTTGAGTCAATGCTGCTGCAGCGACATGGCACATAAACAATGATTTACCAACACCAGTACCAGCAAGAGCAATGTTTAATGTTTTGTTTGGGAGTCCACCTTTTGTAATTTTATTGAAGTACTCCAAGTCAAAAGGAATACGTTCTTCTTGTTCATGATAAAAGTCATAACGCTGTTCAACGTTTTCAATATAGTCATGGCCAATATTCGTATCAAAAGATACTGCCAAAGCTTTTGTAAGGATATCAGGTAAAGCATTCTTTGTTAAGCTTTGGTGTTTACCATCAATAATACTGATTGATTCCATGATGGCATTATATACGGCACGATCTTGGCACCATTTCTCAGTAGTATCTATAAGCCATTTATCATCAACTTTCTCCTGTGTAAAAATATTTGGGATAATTTCTACAGCATGTTGATATTGTTCATCATTAAATTTATCAGACTGATCGATCTCAATCTTAAAAGATTCAAGGGTTGGTAAGCGATTGTACTTTTGGACATACTTACCAACCTCTTTGAATAATTGACGGTATACACCATCGAAATAATCTGCTTTAATAAAAGGCAGAACCTTACGCATGTATCGTTCATCAGTTAATACATTACGTAAGATTGTTTGTTCAATGTTAATATTCAAAATAGTCCCTATTCATTAAAATTAAACCAACCGGTGATAATATATTTTTCCTCAGTTTCAGAAATAACACCACGGTGGGTATGTGTCCAATAGGCTGGCCAAATTACTGTTCTACCTTTAACTGCATCAAGCTTTAAGTTTTGATAATAAAATTCAGTCCCACCATTTTCCAAAGTATTTAGATAAGTCATAAAAACCAAATGGCGTAAGCCTTTTTGAGGATCGGGATTACAATTTACTTCAGCGTGCCATTTTTTATATCCACCTCCAGGTTTATAATATTGCAATTGATAGCCTTCTCTAATACTAAAAGAAGCTACATCATCTGCAGCATCATATGTTTCCAAATAACGATTTAAACAAATTTGCAAATGGGCGGTATAAGCAGCATTTAAGTGTGGAGGAATATCTGCTACAAATAAATCCAATGAGTCTTTTATATTAGTATCTAAGCCTCCTTTAGATACACCTGGCCTTGCCCATGATTTATTATCATTGAAATGCGTGATTAAATCATCTAATAAATCATTAGGCATGACATTATCATATGCACATATGAAATTACAATTTTCCATCTTTTCTCATTTTTGCTCTAATTTTGGTTGCAGAAATATTATGTATCTCTTCACCAAGGTCATGTTGTGTGAATGTGTACCCAACACCGCGTCCATAACTAATGTCTACAATGTTTGGTACTTGCATTATAACATATTCTACGCCTTCTGTAAATCCATGTTCAGCCAATCCTGCAACAATATTTTGTCTTACCTGATTCCATTTAAAAGGATTGTCATCTTGCTTTGCAGTACGTCCCGCTCCTGCATCTTCACCAACAATTCCTCCTACATCACGGACCATGATTACAACTTGACCGGTTTCACCTAATGCCTTTTTAAATAGTGCAGTATGTCCATCATGCCAAGGCTGCCATCTTCCAAGCATTTGCGCTGTAGGTTTTTTGTAATCAAACATTGTATGTCTTTCTTAAGTTATTTGCCATGTTTTTTATTTCTTTATCAGACATGAAATTTTCAATAATGTAATCAAAATCCGTGGGTTCTTCAAACATTTTGTTTGTATCCATGAATCTACCTGCGATAATAGTATTCATCCAGATTGTAAGATCTGCATCAAAAATAAACCGTGTCATTTCTGTCGGGCAAACAAAATCGCAGATAACTGTACGGCCACATCCTTTTTCATAATCTGCAATATTCATCATACGACGAGCTTGACGTATTCTAGCATCTTCACTAAACTCCCAGTCATTTGCCATCTCACGGACCTTGTCTGCATTAAACCATGCACAATCTAAATGTTTTTGTAATCGTTCTGCTAGGTGTGTTTTGCCAGAACCGGGTAAACCCATTATTAGAATTTTCATCCTTGTATTGCCTTATGTTGTGCTGTTGCTTCTCTTTCCTCAATATTCGCAAGGACAGAGATTAAAATTTCTTTTACCACCAGCTGTAAATCTAAATCATCTTCCTTTAAATCATCAATAGGAGATGAAACTAAATCATAATTAAATGTCATGTACTCGCCATCCTCTTGGAGTTTAAGTGCTCCAAACTGGATAACTGTTTCAATAAAATCTCCAGTCTTAATACGGATATGCCAATTTTCATCGCCGTCTGGGATTAATTCATAATCTGTATTTTCAATCATTTGAAATGTGGTCCTTCTATCCATGCTACTAATGAGTAACGTGTTCCCTTTGTTACCGGTGAAACTCTATGCCCCATAAAGGACGGGAAAAAAATACCAGCTCCTTTTTGTCTTGCTTCTTTTGGTATATGTTCTGATAAGATTTCTAAATTACCACCTTCAAAATCATCAGCTGCTGATAGCAAAATTGTAGTAGAAACTTTACGTGTAAAAAACGGTGTCTGTGGACCTTTTACTGATTCTGGTATAGTATCAATATGCCAGTCATAATGTCCTTCGTCTTCAGCTTTATACTGAGTAAACTGTAAATCAAATTCAGTTAAATCAATGTTAAAACCAAATGCATACCGATTGACTTGCGATACAGCAGTTGCTACCACTCTTTTAATTTCAGGATCTTGGATAAAAACAACATTGCTTTTTCGAGCTTCATCTCCAGTAGTCCCTTCACCATGAGTAAATGTAGTTGAAGGATGTACCTGCGGTTCATATGTTTCAATAATACTATCGCAATCATCAGGTGTTAGGATATTAGGAGACCAAAAATAACTAAATCTCATCTTCTAGGACCTCGTCCATATCTACCAAAGATTGGTATCCAATAGTATATTGTTTCTTAACAAACTCTTTAAAGTCTGTGTTTTCAAATACTGGATCCCAAAACTCTTTTTCAATCGTAGCAGCTTCACGTACTTTACCTGACAGCACTTCACCAGTTGAAGGATCTACTGCTTCGTACCATCCATTACTTGGTTTACGTACATATCCACCTGCCATTGCTACTTCAAGCAAGCCAGAGTATTCTGCAACGCCACCATCCCATGATACTGTAATAGGAATCTTTGATTTTTCTTTTACATAACGAGATTTATCGACATTGATTACAAAGTCATAGCCTTGAATCTCTGTTCCTTTTTTATTCTGACGGCGGCCAAGAATCCAGATGTTATCTGCTGAATAGTAAATACCCGTACCACCACCAACAATATCTTTGGGGAACAAACCAATTTCTTTATAGGTATGGTTGATCGCCAACATAGGGATATCTTTCATAGTCAGGTAAGGCGTAGTCATACGGAACAAACCTTTAAGAGCTTTTGCACGTGACATATCTGCAACTGACTTTTCATTTAACGCATCTTCGAGTTCTTTCTTCGAAGCCAGGTTTCCAATGGAGTCAATAACAACAATCACACGGTCGCCCCGTTCCAGTCCCTCTAGCTGGCCAATCAGGTCAAACTTGAGCTCTTCAACATTAGCGATTGGCGTATGCAAGACACGGTCAGTATCAATACTAAATTGTTCAAAGTATGCCTGGGGTGAACCAAATTCAGAATCATAAAAGAGCATGACTGACTCTGGATATTTTTTCATGTATGCTGCTGCCATAAGCAAAGCAAATGAAGTCTTAAAGTGTTTGGATGGACCGGCTAGGACTGTCATCCCCGGTGTAAGTCCGCCATCCACGGAACCAGATAATGCCACATTAATCATTGGCACGTCTGTTGGAATCATATCTTTTTCTGCAAAGAACTTCGATTCTGATAAGACTTCTGTAGTCTTAATCTTACTGTTCTTTTTTAGCTTGTCCATAATTGACATTTTGTGCTTTCTCCCGATCGTCTAGTTCGTATTGAGATCTGTACTCATTATTAATTCTAATACATTCTCCCATAATTGTAAACCCTTCAGCGAAATTAAATAGTGCTGAAGTGTCCTTAGGGAAACATGCTCCGCCATATCCTTTACGGCCATCATGACCAGGAACCTTTGTATGTGAATGACCGATACGAGGATCAGCCCCAATACCACGACAAATCTTATTAAAGTTTACACCTTCTCGTAACGCCAAGTCATGCAATTGATTAAAAAACGTAACTTTCATCGCAAGGAAGTTATTGATACCGTATTTAATCAAGCTTGCTTCTTCACGTGAAACACGGTGGACAGGACATGGATTACATAGACTATAGTTTTCATATAGCTTTTCAATAAAGCTTACATGGAATTCCCCACCGCCCAAGATGTGGAAAGGCGGATTTACAAAATCTTCCTTGGCAGATTTTTCAGTAAGGAACTCCGGGTTGTAAACAATATTAGGATGCTTAGGGAATAATTTAAAGAAATCTGGTGTTACTGTTGATTTGATTACGATAGGCATAATAGAACCAAGTTTACTGATTACATCTGACAAAATACTGTAATCAATAGACCCATCATCTCCCATTGGAGTTGGAACAGCAACAAATGCTACACTATATTCTGTAATGTCAACATCATCTAGGCTAGTACCATAGATTGGATCAATAATTGTTTTTTCTACATCAGGATGTTCAAACCCATAATCTACTGCTTTGCCAACAAAACCGTGGCCGACAATTAACATCTTCATTCTTTTTCAATCTCCAATTCAAAAACTCGTTTACGTAAACCACTAGATGAAAAGCGGTGTTCACGGCTATTATAATATACATCAATACCACGTTGTGTGCAAATGGCTTTACCAGTGAAATCTTTTTCTTTGTACTCTTTACCCATAATCTTAACGTCGATCTGAAACATTTGCAGAATATCTTCTACATCACTTTCTGACTGATATGGAATAATCTCATCCACATATTTAACCCCTTGAAGCTGAGTCCAACGTTCAACCAAAGTTTGAACCGGTGCATTCTTTTCAGGCCGGTCAAGTGATGGATCTACTTGCAATCCACAAATTAAATAATCACATACTGTTTTAGCTTCACGTAGCATAGCCACATGACCAGCATGTAATAGGTCAAAGGTACTAAAAGTTATACCAACTGTTTTAACATTTTCCATGTATCTTCCCAATCTTTTACTTGATGGACTCGTTGGCCTGAGGTTGCAAGAGCAAATGAAATCTCATAATCATTACCGCCCCATTCCATCTTATCTCCAAAGAAGTATATATGATCCTTTACAGTGTCAAAGTCTTTTAGGATTTGAGATTTATCTGCGCCACGAGGCATAATATCAAGTCCTGTTTCACCAGCAATTTGGAATTTTAAATCATCCCATTGCGTTGAAAGTGTGTCTGCAATATTTTTACGTTCGCTTTTATGCTCATCCCATTGCTTATATAAAAATCTATCTTCCATATTAGCATTACGGCCAACAATACTAAAGTTAACCAAACCAGGTCTTTCTTCAATATGGTTACCAGTCTTACGGTGGAACTTAGACTCTTTTACTAAGTATTCTAACATATTACGTAGATCCATAGGAATCTCAAATTCAGACGTATACACATTACGATCCTGTTCATATACATCATTACCAGAACAATTATAAACTCTAACGGCAAGATTGTAAACAGTAGATCCTACTTGTTCTAAAGTTTTTTCTCTATCAGATCCTGTTACAAGATACACCGCATTATGGGTAGCGAAATGCTCAAACCAATTTTCAAAGTCTTTGTCCATTCTTCCGCGGCTAGGCGTAAGGGTGCCGTCTACGTCAAATATAAAGTGTTTCATTATTTCGATCCAAAGTCATCTGATGCATATGGAAGTTCTGCCCACCATTTGTAATTTCTGTCCACTGGCGTTGTTTCCCGTGATTTGTTTGTTAATTCTTCGATCCGCATGTATGCTTTTTGCAATTGTCCTTGCAAATCATAAACATTTTTCTTCAATACTTCTATTTCTTCTGCCTGGGACAAAATAATCTTACGGTTTTTTTCGGCTTCCATTTCATCTGGTAACATCAGTTAAATACTCCGTTTTTATACACGTATTCCAACGCGTTGTTAGCTTCTTTTTCCATAGGTCTATTTTCATACCAATTACCTGTATCACCATCAAATTGCTTGCATAAATCTTCTATTTCTTTTGCAGTAATAGGATAACCTTTTTCAATGGCTTTGCCAGCTGTAGCAATCATAATCTGATACATTTTGTGATACCAACCAGTGTTACTAATAATAACATAATCCTGAGCAAGTTTCTTTGGCCAGAACGGGCAATCATGATAGCCAGACCATGTGAACGTGGTATTATTTAGGGAGCTTTTTCTGTGCTCGATTACTTGTTTAGCCCATTCTTCTGGTAACCTATCCAAAAAGTTTTCTGCTCTTTCTTTTACTGAATAAGGATGTTTGTAGAGAAGATCATCCACATGAATAGGCTCACCCACATTAGTGTAGAAGAAATTGTAAGCAGTAGCATAGTCCGCAGGGACGTAATACATTCGGCTGAGGTCTTTTGTTTGCTTGTCTCCAATGCTTTCAAGCTCAGTGTTGAGAGCATACCAGAAGTGTTTGATTCTGGATTGTTCAACTTCTTCATCCAGTTGGAATACGATTCGGAACTTTGGTAAATCTCTACTAGAGCTTGCAGTAGAATATACGATGTAATTCCAACGGCCATAGCGATTGCGAAGTTCATTTTCTAAGTCTCCTTTAAATTCATGGTCATCAACATCAACAGCAGCCCAACCTGCCCAAGCCAATACATTCTTGTTTGCCCGAGTTGTGCCAACCGTATAGACAGCTGGTGAAATAAGTTCAGCATCAGTTTTTCCTTTCAATGGTCGTTGTGATAGTTTACGTAGCAGATTAGTAAACTGATCCCAGGTCTCAAAGTCAAGACGCTTGTCAGTTTTATTATCAAACCTACTGTTAAATATCGTTACAGAATACATTATACAAAGAAATCCTCCAAGGT
>Ga0181572_10001586_pt1 | contig 16595 bp, 15 predicted proteins | sample 101ome_26_FD_133004 | JGI IMG/M metagenome (GOLD analysis project Ga0181572, IMG submission 133004) | Coastal salt marsh microbial communities from the Groves Creek Marsh, Skidaway Island, Georgia - 101408AT metaG (megahit assembly) | ecosystem: Environmental > Aquatic > Marine > Intertidal... | reverse complement strand
TCATAGCCCTGGATGCGGTCAAATTGATGGTCTTTTCCAAACCGGGTTTTCTGTCCTTGCTGCAACAGTAACGAAAGCACTTTTGCTTGGGCCTCAAGGGGTCGGTCGATCCAGCTTTTGTTTTTTTGATGGATATACGCAGCAAACCATTTGGCAGCGGTTTTTTTCATGGGCTATTGGTCAGAAAAATCAATAAAATCTGTAGGGTTCATCGGATAGCCGTCGGCCCAAAGTTCAAAGTGCAAATGATAGCCTGTGGTGTATTCTCCGGTATTGCCCGCCATGGCGATGACCTCTCCTCCTTGCACCAGGTCTCCCTGGGCTTTGTTGAGTGATGCATTGTGTTTATAGATGGACAAAAAGCCGTTAAGGTGTTCGACCATGATCACATAACCGGTCTCTGCAGTCCATTCGGCAAAAATCACAGTACCCTCGGCGATGGCCTTAATCGGAGTGTTTTCGGATAGCGCGATGTCTATGGCAAAATGCTTTTGGTTGATGTCGTATTCCTGGGTAAGCGGCCCTTGGGCAGGGGGGAAAAGTAATTGCCGAATCTCTACTTGGGTGGACGTCAATAAGTTGTATTTGTCCTCTTGCGCAACCTTGGCGCGGAGCAAGGAATCTGCCGTGTTGGGGGGTACGTTGTCTAGCAACAATGGGGGCTCGTCCATAAGGGTCGTGTCAGGTTCTTCAATTAGCGCGTCAACGTCTCCGACCAATACTTTTTTGAGTGCCGCCAAATACTGCGCTTGGTGTTGATAGGCTTCCGTGATCGAGTCTAGGCGATAGCGGTTTTCTAGAGCATTTTTGTTTAGAGCAGAGGAGGCTTTTCCGGGAACCGTTTCGCGTAGCGGCGTATAGGCAATCAATGCATAGGTAAACATAAAAACGGCGGCAAAAGATAGCACTACAAGCATAATCACGTTGAGGCGGCTTATTCTAAAATAGAGCTGCTCCTCAAAGGTGGTTTCATTGATAATGACCAACCGATAGCGATTGAGGAGTTTTTGGGTCAGTTTTTGTTTTTTGGGTTTTTGCTGTGCCATCACTACAAATATAGGTGTTTCGCCTAGGAAAAAAACAGGCTGAAAAGTTTTGTATTACGGTTTGTTTTAAATAATTACCTTTGCTTAAAAGAACAACCCATGACGATTACAATTCTTTTAGGTATGATTGGCGCTCCGCAAGTAATTCTAATTATCGCTGTCGTTCTGCTGCTTTTTGGTGGACGTAAAATCCCTGAGTTGATGCGTGGCCTAGGTAGTGGAATCAAAGAATTTAAAAACGCTACTAAGGAAGAAGAGGCCCAAGAGACCAAGTCGATCGATAAAGACAAAAAGGCCTAAGGCTCGCCAAATGTTACTCCGCTCAGTATGGTGCTGAGCTCGAACATATATTCTCTTTTGCTTATCGAAGGGGCAAAGGCAAATCCTTCGAGTACTACCCAACGATTTTTTTTCTCGTCCAGTATTATGTAGTTGACAAACGGGCCAGCCATATAATCGCCCGAAACGTCCCACATTCCTTTGGTGAGGTAGGTGGTTTTTCCGGCTATTGTGGTTTTGTAAAAGTAGGGGCGATACGCCTCTTCGGTGCTCATATAGGTGTCGGGTAATCTTCCGGGTATATGGGCCTTGCCGATGGAGTCTCTCAGGGCCAAAATCCGTTGATTGACTTTGCCATAGAGGGCCGTTCGAGGCAGGGTGTATATCACAAAATTGAGGTGTCCCTTTTGAATCGGTTTTTGCATCCACAAAAAATTATCCGCCTCTTTAAAAGTGGAATAGGCCGAGGGATAGGTTAGTGTCAGGTCAAATTTTTCCTTGATGATCGGGATGTTGGCTAGTGATTTATTGATCCTTCTGCGTTTTTCTTTTTGTTCGTTTTGGACCAACATTTGGTTGATTAGGGACGCGTTTTCGAGTAGGTAGTTTTCTTGAATTTGCGCATCTTCACCCGTAAAGCGCACCACGAGTTGTGGGTGGGCAAATTGGTTTTCGGACAGTTCAAACCGGGGTAAAGTGTCGTTGATAAACCAGAGGATATTTCGGCTGTGTCGAGCAAAATCGGTAAACACTTTTGGGTTCATGTAGTTGAGCGTAAACTGAGGCTCATCGAGAGGAAGTCCCTCGTAAGGTTTGGCTATTTTCTCGCGGAGGGTCGCTCCCAGGGCCCCCTGCCAATCGTGTTCGGGCATGACCACGGTCACAGTATTAATTCGACCGTTAGAGTCCGGAAGGTAGCGTTGTGTTTTGGATGCTGGAGCATCGCAATTCAGCATTAGTAGGCTGGTCAGTAGTAAATAAAGAATGGGCTTCATGAGTTTTTTTCTTAAGGTACGTAAATTTATGCTTTAAGGGCTTTGATGCCGGGTAGTTCTTTGCCTTCCAGACTTTCTAGCATTGCCCCTCCTCCGGTAGAAACATAGCTCATTTGATCGGCCAAACCAAACTGCTTGACCGCTGCCACAGAGTCTCCGCCGCCAACTAAGGAGAAAGCACCTTGGGCGGTCGCTTTGGCGATTGCTTTACCCAAAGCGATGGTGCCTTGTGCAAAAGGTTCCATTTCGAAAACGCCCAATGGACCGTTCCATAAAATGGTTTTGGCGCTCATAACAACCGATTCAAAATAGGCCTGTGACTTTGGGCCCGCATCTAAGGCCATCCAATCATCGGGAATGGCATTCACCTCAGCTGTAGCCGTCTTGGAGGTGGGCGAAAAATCGTCGGCCATGATCACATCGGTGGGTAGGTGCACCTTTACGCCCTTGGCTTTGGCTTTTTCGAGGAGGTCTAGGGCCAAATTGGCCAACTCCGGCTCACAGATAGACTGACCAATTTTCCCCCCTTGCGCATGAATAAACGTATAGACCATTCCGCCCCCAATAATCAAATCGTCTATGGTTTCCAGCATACTTTCGATGATGGTAATTTTGGAAGAAACCTTGGCCCCACCGATAATCGCTAAGACTGGCTTTTCTCCCGTCTGCATTACCTTGTCAATGGCCGTGACTTCTTTTTCGAGCAGTTTTCCAAAATATTTGTTTTCAGGAAAAAAGGACGCAATCTGTGTCGTAGAAGCGTGTGCACGGTGCGCTGTGCCAAAAGCATCGTTGACATAGGCCGTACCGAGCTTCGCCAAAGCTTGTGCAAAGTTTTCGTCGCCCTGTGTTTCTTCGTCATAAAAGCGAACATTTTCCAATAACAATACACCGCCTGCGGCTAAATTTTCGGCCGCCAGCTCGGCTTCCGGGCCTATACAGTCTTCACAAAAGGCTACGGGAGTTTCGAGTATTTTCGAGACTGTCGCTTGGATGTGTTTAAGAGAAAATTCGGGGCTTTTGCCTTTGGGGCGGCCCAGATGGGTCATCAATATACAGCTTCCTCCTTGCACACGGATGGCATCGATGGTGGGCTTGGCGGCGATGATCCGTGTGGGGTCTGTTACTTGGTTTTGCGCATCGAGGGGTACATTAAAATCAACGCGTATAAGAACTTTTTGGCCCGAAAAATTGGCTTTGTCTATGGTCTGCATGCTATCTTTTTTTGCAAAAATATGTTTTTTTGGAGGTTTTGAGCCGAAAAACAAAAACGACATTTTGCTTCGGCTTATTTCGGGTAAAATAAAGTTATCTTTGGGCTATGTTGCACGATCTTTTGGTGGGGCAAACACCACTCCTCTCCCGATTAAAACAAGCTATACAAGACAACGAGCTTCCGCATTTTCAACTTTTGGTTGATGAAAACGGAGCAGGTGGACTTGCCTTGGCGCTTGTACTGAGCGGTGAACTGCTCAACGCACCCTCCCTGGATCGTCTTTTTAATTATCCGGATCTCCATTTTATCTTTCCTACCATCAGCTCGGGTAGTGGTTCACGGACCGTCGTGTCTGCAGATTTTATGGATTTGTGGCGGGATTTCTGTCAAAATCCCTACGGTACGCATGACGCTTGGATGCAGCAACTCAGCGCAGGTAACAAACAAGGCTTGATTGGTAAACAAGAAATCGACGAGTTTCACCAAAAGATTTCCCTTAAATCCTTTGGTGGTGGAGCGAAAGTTGTCGTGGTATGGGGAGCAGAACACCTCAATGAAACAGCATCAAACAAGCTATTAAAAGTCCTAGAAGAGCCTCCCAAAGCGACTTATTTTATGTTTGTCACGGCTGCAGCTAAAAGAATACTCCCCACGCTTCGATCACGGGCACAAATGGTTTTTTTGCCCCCGCTTAAAACCCAAGAAATTGCAACTGCACTTACCCAAAAAGGGGTAAGTGGCGCTGAAGCCGAAAATGTTGCCAATCGGGCAGAGGGTAGCTGGGCCAAGGCGATAACACTTATTACCAATTCGGATGCTGAAAAAGAATTTGAGGGTCTGTGGATTACTGTGTTGCGCGCCGCTTTTCAAGCCAAAAAGAATAAAGGCGTCGTCATTGATTTGATGCAATGGGCCGAGGAAATCAGCCGATTAAATCGTCCCCTTCAATTGGCCTTTGTAAACTATGCCCTCGATTTTGTCCGTGTCGGTATGCTGCATAGCTATGGCGCAAAACAACTCCATACATTTCATTCTCAGCATAACTTTAAAATAGAACGTTTTGCCCCTTTTATAAATAGCGTGAACCTGCTTCCTCTGGTGACCTTGCTTGAAGAAAGCCATTATGCGCTGATTCGCAATGCCAATAGTAAAATTTTATTTTCCGATTTAGCCCTAAAACTCACGAGGCTGCTTCATCAAAAGGAAGGTTAATCCTTTTGGAATACATACATAAGCGAGGAGTATTCACCAGTTTTACGTGCTTTTAGATTGGACATTAACCCACGGTAAAATCCTTTAAGTAGCGCAAAAGATTGTTGCCGTTTTTTTTCAGAAAGGAGGCTTATGTAATATGCATCAAAGGGCATTTTATAGATTTTTTTGTGCTTAAGCCCTTGTTTTTCAATAAGTTGTATGACTCCTGTCTTAGAAAAATGCCAAAGATGACGTGGTACATCATAGCCGGCCCAGTCGCCTTGATAATAGGCCGCATCATGACTTTTGAGGTTGGGTAGGGCAAGCACTAAAAGACCTTTGGGTGATAGACGATTATAAAATTGCTTAACAAGTCGGCCGGGTTCAGGAGTGTGTTCTAGAACATGCCAAAGGGAAATGACATCGATTGGCGATTGTTGAACTTGCGCTATATCCTCGTGGACAAGCAGTCCTTTTTTTTGCGCAATAGCTCGCACAGCCGAATTGGGTTCTATACCCAAAGCTTTTATTTTTTTGGCTTTTAAATACTCCATAAAAAATCCGGTGCCACAACCGTAGTCCAAAAGCTGCTGTGGTTTTGAGCCCAGATTTTCTATAATTCTTCGCAGTTTTTGTCGAGACATAATGTTCCTAACCGCAACGTATAAATAGCCCAAGAGTCCAGTATATAGTTCTTTGTGGGAATCGTAGGCAGCCGATTGGTAATAGTTACTAAGGTCTATCGAATCCGGGACCTTTGTTTGTGCGATTTGTGTCTTTGGGTCCCAGAGTATATCAAACGACTCTCCTGAAACCAAATCATCGGAGGCTGTAACGAGCTTAGATCTTTTAACAGTTTTTGGAGTGGGTTCCACGTGGAACGGTTTAAGTGAGTTGTACCAACAGCACGCTTATGTCGCTTGGATTAATTCCAGATATTCTTGATGCTTGTGCCAGGTTGGTGGGTTGAATTTGTTGTAGCTTTTCTTTTGCTTCGTGGGATAAGGACGCCAAGGGAGCATAATCAAATCCTTCGGGGATTTTGATGTGGTCTAATTGTTGCATCTTATCGGCAAGGGCTTTTTCCTTTTCGATATAACCCGCGTATTTGATTTGTATTTCTGCTTGCTCTATACTCGCTTCAGACAGCGCATTGCCTTCTGTATAACTTCGGACCTGTGTAATGCGGCTAAGGTCAGCTGTATAAATGTTGGGTCGGGCAAGGACTTTATCATACTTGCCGGCTTGCGTTACAGGGGCCGATTTTTTGTCTTCGAGTATGGGGTTTAGCTCAGCAGGAAGGTAGCTTGTATTCCGCCAAAAGGCTAACATTTGTACAGTCTGTGCTTGTTTTTTTTCAAGGGTTTTTAATCGGATATCAACGGCAAGCCCAATGCTATGCCCCAAAGGTGTTAGGCGTTCATCGGCATTGTCTTGACGTAAAAGGGTGCGGTATTCAGCTCGCGAGGTAAACATCCTGTAGGGCTCCTCCGTTCCTTTGATAATCAGATCGTCTATCAATACCCCGATATAGGCTTGATCCCGCTTTAAAACTACAGGAGGCAGTTGGTGGATTTTTCGGTGGGCATTTATTCCCGCCATGATGCCTTGGGCTGCGGCCTCTTCATAGCCCGTTGTCCCATTGATTTGCCCGGCAAAAAAGAGTTGTTCTATTTTTTTAGTTTCCAGGGTGTGTTTTAGCTGGGTGGGTGGAAAATAGTCGTATTCAATGGCATAACCCGGGCGAAAAAACTTGACCTTCTCAAATCCGGGTACGGCACGTAGCGCTTTGTATTGAACGTCTTCGGGCAGCGAGGTTGAAAAGCCATTAACATAAACCTCAATGGTGTCACGTCCTTCAGGCTCGACAAATATTTGATGACGGTCCTTATCACGAAAGCGGTTAATCTTATCTTCAATTGAGGGACAATAACGAGGGCCTGTGCTTTTGATACGCCCGTTAAACATGGGCGACCGATCAAAGCCGGAGGCTAACAAATCGTGTACATAGGGATTGGTATAAGTAATATGGCAACTGATTTGATTTTGTACAGGCAAAACAGTTTCCAAATACGAAAATGTTCCTGGCTTTTCATCGCCCGGTTGTTCTTCCATAACGCTGTAATCGATGCTTCTTCCATCAACACGTGGCGGTGTGCCTGTTTTTAATCGGCCAGTATCGAAACCGTGATGAACCAGGGTTTCTGTCAGTCCAGTGGCTGCTTTTTCGCCTGCACGCCCTCCGCCAAGGTGCTTTTCGCCTATATGAATTAAGCCATTTAAAAACGTTCCATTGGTCAATATAACGGCCTTTGCGTACAAACGATTACCAAAACTAGTGACCACGCCTTTTACTTGGCCTTTTTCTACAATCAGGTCTTTGACGGTTTCTTGGTAGAAGTCAAGATTAGGGGTCTGTTCAAGCATGGAGCGCCAAGTTGCGGCAAACAACATCCGGTCCGATTGAACACGTGGAGACCACATGGCTGGACCCTTGGAACGGTTCAGCATTTTAAACTGAATCGCACTTTTGTCAGAAACGATTCCGCTGTAGCCGCCCAAAGCATCGATCTCTCGGATGATTTGACCTTTGGCAATTCCCCCCATGGCGGGATTGCAAGACATCTGCCCTAAGGTTTGGAGGTTCATTGTGATTAGCAGGGTCTTAGACCCCATATTCGCCGCTGCAGCTGCGGCCTCTGCACCGGCATGACCTCCGCCGACTACAATGATATCGTACGCTTGGTCAAACATGGTCGGTGTGTTTCACGTGGAACAATGCCATGCATTTTTCTTCTTCCTGGCGCATTTGTTCTTGTGCCTGTTTGTCTTTGTCTGTAAAGCCCATACAGTGTAAAAGACCGTGAGAAAAAAGCCTAATTCGCTCACTATCAACGCTTTGAGAAAATTTTTGCGCGTTTATAGGCAACATGTACGCTGATATATAAACTTCTGCAGAAATTGATTTCCCTTCGGTGTAGTCAAAGGTAATGATGTCTGTATCGGTTTCGTGTTGTAAGTAGCGTTGATTAAGTGCCAACATTTGCTCTTGGCTGTATAGTGTATACGCCATTTGCTCGATCCTGTATCCATACTGATGAGCCGACTGAGCCAACCAATCGGCATACTGATCAACTTGGGTCGATGAAAAATCAAATTGATGGAACGCTATTTTCATGGTTGCAAATATACGGATTATAAGAGGTTTTTTGTTTGTCAGTGACCCGTACTGTATCTTTGGCAAAAAACAAAAATGCCGGAAAGAGTTCGCTTTGCGCCCAGCCCGACCGGGCCTTTACATATCGGTGGTTTACGAACTGCTTTGTTCAACTATTTATATGCCAAGCATCATGGTGGCGCGTTTATATTACGGATCGAAGACACTGACCAAGCGCGCTATGTCGATGCTTCGGAAGCCTATATTTACCAGGCACTAGATTGGTTGAACTTGCCGCTGGACGAGGGACCAAAAGAAGGTGGGGCCTATGGGCCTTATCGTCAAAGTGAGCGAAAAGCGCTTTATGCAACACATATCGAGCATTTGTTAAAAAATGGCACTGCTTATTATGCGTTTGATACGCCTGAAGCACTGGAACAAGCACGTGAAAAAGCTGAAGCCGCAGGCGGGGTTTTTCAATATGGAAAGAACAGCCGTTTATCCATGCAAAACAGTTTGAGTTGCTCCGCCGAAGAAACTCAAAAGCTCCTTAAAAAAGGGGATTATGTGGTGCGACTAAAAATAGAGGCAGAAAAACCTTTCGTTATAAAAGACCTTCTTCGGGGGACTATAACCATTGATCCGACTACCCTAGACGATAAAATTTTGATGAAATCCGACGGCATGCCTACCTATCACTTCGCGAATGTCGTGGATGATCACCTCATGAAAATCTCAACGGTTATTCGTGGAGAAGAATGGTTGCCCTCCTTACCCCTTCATTTCCTTCTTTATCAAGCATTTGGTTGGCAGCCGCCCGCCTTTGTTCACCTTCCGTTGCTGTTAAAACCACAAGGAAAAGGTAAGCTATCAAAACGGGACGGCATTAGCGGTGGCTTTCCTGTATTTCCTATGGCCTGGGAAGACCTTAATGGATTTAAAGAAAGAGGGGTTTTACCTGAGGCGTTACGCAATTATTTGTTGTTGTTGGGCTGGAACAGCGGAAACGAAAAGGAGCTCTTTGGGCGAGAAGAGATGATTGAAGCTTTTGGTGTTGAGGGACTACAAAAAGGGGGTGCGCGTTTTGATTTTGCCAAAGCGGTTTGGATGAACGAACAGTACATACAAAAGATGTCACTCGTCTCATTAAAAAATGCCTTGGCTGATTATTTAGCTCCCTTAAGTGAACGCTATGACGAGGAGGCTATTGAAAAAATTACAGCACTTATACAGCCGCGCATAAAGCTACTTACAGATGCCGAAAAAGAGCTTCGTGTGTTTGCTTCAGACCCTTTGACTTTCGATGAAAAACCACTCCAAAAAGTTCTCTCAAAGCTCCCGCCAAAATTTATGCCTTGGTGTATTGAGAAAATTAACGCAACGGGCTTGGACGATTTTAAAGCTGCTGTGATTGATTGGGCGGAAAAACACTCCTGTGGTTTAGGGGTGTTGATGCAGTCCTTACGTTTGGTCCTTGTTGGTGACCTTTCGGGCCCTGATTTAATCGAAATTATGAATCTTCTAAAAAAGGATGTAACTTTAAGAAGAATTGAATTTTTTATACAACTCAACAACCTATAAAACCCTACTTGCTTATGGATCTTTTTACTTATTTCATCATCTTCTTTGCGATTCTTTTGGTCCTATCTGGACTCTTTATGGTCAAACAACAAAGCGTCGCTGTAATTGAGCGTTTTGGTCGTTTTATCGCTGTCCGCTCCGCAGGGCTACATATTAAAATTCCCATTATAGACCGTATCGTTGGCCGGGTTAGTCTCCGTATTTTACAACTCGATGTCATCGTGGAAACCAAAACCAAAGACGATGTTTTTGTCAAACTAAAGGTTTCTGTTCAATACCGGGTAATTCCCGAAAAGGCTTTCGATGCCTTTTACAAACTCGACTATCCACAAGACCAAATCACCTCGTATGTGTTTGATGTGGTCCGTGCGGTGGTGCCTAAAATGAAATTGGACGATGTTTTTGAGAAAAAAGACGAAATTGCCAATGCGGTAAAAGGGGAACTAAATGATGCGATGATCACTTACGGTTACGACATTATCAAGGCATTGGTGACAGATATCGATCCTGCTGCTGAAGTAAAAACAGCGATGAACCGTATCAATGCCGCTGAGCGTGAAAAAGTAGCCGCCCAATACGAGGGGGATGCTGCCCGTATTCTAATCGTCGAAAAGGCAAAAGCCGAAGCGGAAAGCAAGCGTTTACAAGGACAAGGGATTGCCGATCAACGAAGAGAGATTGCCCGTGGACTCGAAGAATCTGTTGACATGCTTAACGGCGTGGGAATCAATTCACAAGAGGCCTCTGCGCTGATTGTGGTTACCCAACACTACGACACCTTACAGTCCATCGGTGAAGAGACCAACAGCAACCTCATTTTGTTGCCCAACTCCCCACAAGCCGGCAGTGATATGCTCAACAATATGGTGGCCTCTTTTACGGCCAGTAACCAGATTGGGGAGGCCATGAAAAAACAAAACGAAAAGAAGCAAAACGGGAATAAGCCTAGCCGTCCGGGAACCAAAGCCTAGTCGGCTTGTTTCTGCCAAGTATCCCGTAGGCCAACCGTTTTATTAAACACCAACGCGTCGGGTTTTGAGGTGTCGTCAACACGAAAATACCCCATGCGCTGGAACTGATAACGTGTGCCCACCGGAGCCGTTGCTACACTCGGTTCTACAAACGCATCCACCGTCTGCAAAGAGTCAGGGTTGACGTGGGTCATAAAATCAACCGTCTTATCTTTGTCCGGTTCAGGGTGTTTAAATAAGCGGTCGTAGAGATTGACTTTGGCCGGTAGGGCATGGGCCGCTGAAACCCAGTGTAGGGTTCCTTTTACTTTACGCATACTTTCAGGAGTGCAGGATCCACTTTTACTTAAAGGATCATAGCTGCAGTAAATGGTCGTAATGTTCCCATCAGCATTTTTTTCAACCCGTTCTCCTTTGATGATGTAGGCGTTTTTTAGGCGTACCTCTTTACCAAGACTTAACCGGAAGAATTTGCGATTTGCCTCCTCTTTAAAGTCTTCTTGCTCGATATAAAGCGTATTAGAAAACGGTATTTCACGTGTCCCCGCATGTTCGTCTTCAGGGTTGTTTTCTGCTTGCAATTGTTCTACTTGATCGTCGGGATAATTTTCGATTACCAGTTTGACCGGGTTAAGCACCGCATAGACCCGTGGAGTAATTTGGTTTAAATGTTCGCGTACACAGAATTCCAACAAAGAAACATCTATCACGTTGTCTCTCTTGGCTACACCGGCTACATCGACAAAATTTTGTAACGACTCGGGGGTATATCCACGTCTGCGCAAACCAGCGATGGTCGGCATACGTGGGTCGTCCCAACCGGAGACGATGTTTTGCTCTATCAGGCTTTTGAGCTTGCGTTTGCTGGTTACCGTATAAGATAAATTTAATCGGGCAAATTCGCGTTGTTTTGGTGTTATCCCTTGGTGGGGTTTTAGGGCTTCCAAAAACCACTCATACAAATCCCTGTGGGGTTTAAATTCGAGCGAACAAAGTGAATGGCTTACTTGTTCGATATAATCGGATTCGCCATGTGTCCAATCGTACATCGGATATACACACCAAGAAGTTCCGGTGCGGTGGTGAGCTTTGTGTAAAATTCGGTACATCACCGGGTCACGCAGCAACATATTGGGTGCACTCATGTCTATTTTTGCGCGGAGTACATGGGCCCCCTCGGGATATTCCCCAGCGGCCATCGCTTCAAATAGTGTTCGGTTTTCTTGGGGTGTTCGGTCGCGATAAGGACTGGGGGATCCGGCTTGGGTGGGGGTTCCTTTTTGCGCGGCAATCGCTTCGGAGGGTTGAGAATCCACATAGGCCTTTCCTTGGTCGATGAGCATCAATGCCCAGTCAAAGAGCTGTTGAAAATAGTCGGAGGCATAACACTCATTGGCCCATTGAAAACCCAACCATTGAATATCTCTTTTGATCCCATCCACAAACGATTGTTCTTCGGTGGTGGGGTTGGTGTCGTCAAAACGGAGATTGACCGGTGCTTGATAGCGCTTGCCTAAATTAAAATTTAGACAGATGGCTTTGATGTGGCCGATATGTAAATATCCGTTGGGTTCGGGGGGGAAACGAAAACGCAGTTTTTTGGGATCAAAACCGGCTTTGATGTCTTGCTCAATGATGTGCTCAATAAAGTTTAACGCTTTTGGGGAATCGCTCATCCTTAAATAATTTTTGCAAAGATATTGAAAAGCTTGTAAGCGACGGATAACAATTGGATATTCTATCTTTACAGAAAAAATGGATACGGTTGTTGTAAAAAATATTCGCTGTTATGCCTACCACGGCTGTCTCGAAGAAGAAGCAAAAATTGGAAGTGATTACCTAGTGAACATAACTGTTGATGCCGATTTGTCTACCTCTTGTAAATCCGATGCCTTGTCCGACACGGTCGATTATGTATCCTTACACCGTATTGTGCGCGAGCAAATGGCGCAACGGGCTAATTTACTGGAGGCCGTAGCAGACCGAATAATTTGTGCAATATTAGATCAACACCCGGAGGTTGAATATGCAGAGGTTGAAGTCGCTAAATGCAACCCACCGATCGATGGGGATGTCGAAGTGGTAGCGGTTCGTCTAAAAAGGAGCCGAAGTGCGTAGCGGCAGAATAAAATTATTACTTTTGTAGCCACAATGGCACCGTGGCCGAGTGGCTAGGCAGAGCTCTGCAAAAGCTTGTACAGCGGTTCGAATCCGCTCGGTGCCTCTTCTTTACTCCATTTCGATAATCTTACCGCCGATATTTTTCTTGGTGACCAATTTGGACGGTGTTCCGTAAACACGGATGGTTCCATTAAAGGTAACCGTGGCATCCATCAAACCCGTAGCATTTACATAGGCAACGCCTCCTGCAGTCACATTGACCAGAGATTGTTCTGTAACCAAGGTTTCGGCTTCACAGGTTCCGCCGCTGTTGACCCTCAGATCATGACTGTCTGCTGTACCGGACAAAAAAGCTTGCCCACCTGAGGCAACCAATGAGGTGAGCTTTAATACCTTAAATGCCCCGGTAAATTGAGAGCCTTCCTGGACTTTTAAGCGAAGACTGGTTTGGTCAAACATCCCTTCTGCTTCCATGCTACTTCCTTGACTGAGATCTATCAAGTCGAGTTTTTGGTTGTAATGGATTTCGATATAAGTCGTGGGCAATTCAATTAATTTGGCTAGTGAAATACGAATTTTAAGTGTTTGCCCTTTTTGTCTATATATGATACTCTTGGGGTCTTCGCTGGTGATGACCAGTTTGTTTTCGGTTGAGGGTATCAACTTGGTCGTTATTCCAGAATAAATTTTTAGATTGATAAATGGACCTAAATCAACCGTTTTGGCTTGGGTAGGTAAGGAATTAGCCGGCAAACTATCTTGTTGCGAAAAAAGTGTTGCACCGGTCAAAAGGAAAAGGGTTAGGAGCTGTTTCATGTTTTTAAGCTAATTTAATCAATAACAAGATCAAAATCCAGTTGTCTTTTGATCAAGTCGGCCTTTTTTACTTTTATCCTGACGGTATCACCTAAAGTGTATTGTATTCCTGTACGTTCACCGATTAGGGCGTGTTTTTGAGGATCAAAACTAAAATAGTCTTCGTCCATGGTTTTGATAGATACCATCCCCTCACATTTATTTTCTATCAATTCTACATAGATACCGCGCTCAGTGACCCCCGAAACCAGGCCATCAAAAACAAGACCGGTTTTATCGGCCATAAATTTGACTTGCATATACTTAATCGAATCGCGTTCGGCCTTGGTGGCGAGTTGCTCTCTTTGGGAGGTATATTTACAGGCCTCTTCAAGTAGTTCATCATCGATGTTTTTTCCTCCGTCCAAATAAAATTGCAAAAGCCGATGCACTAAGACATCGGGATAACGGCGTATGGGTGAGGTAAAATGGGTATAAAAATCAAACCCCAATCCATAATGTCCGATGTTTTGGGTCGTGTAAGCGGCTTTGCTCATACTCCGTAGCGCCAGCGTATCGACCTGGTGTTGTTCTTTTTTTCCGTGGGTTTGTTGCAATAAGGTGTTAATTGCCTTATTGATGGATTTGCTTTGTGTATCAAATTGATGACCAAATTCTTTAACTACCTGTTTTAGGTTTTCTAATTTGCCCATATCTGGTTCATCATGAACGCGATACACAAAGGTTTTCTTGAGTTTTTTACCAATAAACATCGCCACTGCACGGTTAGCTAAAAGCATAAATTCTTCAATCAGTTTATGGGCATCTTTAGAGGTTTTAAACCATACACCCTCCGGATTGTTATCCGCATCCAAATGAAAATTTATTTCGACCCGATCAAAGGATAGGGCCCCTTGCTGCATCCGCTTTTCCCTTAGATTATGGCCGATCGTATTAAGCATTGTTAGGGCATCAAACGTTGCTTGGTCTATTTTTTTAGTTTTTCCTTCTAAGGAAATAGAAGCCGTTAGATCGAGTTGTTGCGTTTCTAGTATATGTTGTGCTTCTTCATACGAAAAACGGTGATTGGAGTTGATGACCGTTCGGCCAAACCATTCCTTATGAACTTTTCCATTTTTATCGAGTTCAAAAACAGCCGAAAATGTATATTTTTCTTCTCTTGGTCGTAAAGAACAAACTTGGTTGGATAAAATCTCGGGCAACATCGGCACGACCCTATCCACTAGATAAACCGATGTGCCTCGATTATATGCTTCATCATCGAGTGCACTGCCTTCCTGCACATAATGTGAAACATCAGCAATATGGATACCTACTTCAAAGTGTCCATTTTTTAGCGCTCGATACGATAAAGCATCATCAAAATCTTTCGCAGTGATTGGGTCTATCGTGAAGGTGAGAGTATCCCGAAAATCTTTTCGCTTATTGATTTCTTCGGGTAAAATTCGAAGGTCTATTTTTTCAGCTTCTTTTAGTATGTGTGGAGGAAATTCTACCGGGAGTTGGTAATCATAAAGAATCGCATGAATTTCGGTATCGGTTTCTCCGGGTTGACCTAAACTTTTGATGATTCTACCATACGGTGATGCCGCATTGTTTGGCCAGTCGGTGAGTTCTACCACAACGGTTTCACCACTCTTGTAGTCTTTCAGCGCTTCTTTTTTGACAAAAATATCGGTGTACATCCGCGGGCTTTTACACACCACAAAACCAAATTCTTTTTGTCTTTCTAGTACACCGACAAATTGGTTCCGTTCTCGTTCCAACACCTCTACGACCTCTCCTTCCTGGTTTCCATTGGTTTTTGTTTTATAGGGATAAACCTGTACGCGATCCCCGTCCAGGGCCCGATTGATGTTTTTCTTCGGTATAAATATATCTGGCTGTCCTTCTTCGTATGGGATCAGATAGGCATTACCCGAGCTGGTAATCTCAATATAGCCGGTTTGATAGTGTTTTCCTTGTGCCTGGAACTGATATTGTCCGCGTTGTTTTTCTTGTAGAACCCCTTTGGCGGCTAATTTTTTTAGTTCTGCTATAAGGATATTTCTACTCGCGGTATCGCGTAGTTCAAACAAAGCCGCCAGATTTTTATAGGTGTAGGTCTTGGTGGGTTGTGCGCGAAGCAGTCGGATAATCTGATGTTCAAATTTTTTTTGCTTCTTTTTCTTTTGGGCCATATAGGTGATATTCACTACAAAACTACACTTTTTTAACGGGCAGGTTGTTTAATTCACTTTATAAACATCACAATTAATATTCTTTCTTTTTAAATTAAAATTTCTTTGATTATAATGGTTTGTTAATAATAGGAATAACTTTTACTCCACCTATTTTTATAATTAAAGACATGATGTTTATAAACAACTTATAAATTCGTTATTTTTAGCTAAAGAATTTAAAATCAAAATTTAAGCAGACTTATTAACAAACGGTTTTCTTTGGTTTTGTCAAAAAAAAAGCAAAGAATCTAACCCTAAAAACGTTTATTAACCAGCATTTTTTTTAAAATAAAAAAGAATAAATTCTTATAAAACTAATCAACTGGGATGTTTTTTGTGTCAAAACGAAAAAAGAGTAGAGTTGTTAAAAAATATAAACAGTTATTAACACATAAATCGTAAATATCAACCCATGAAAATAAGCATTGGTAACGATCATGCTGGTGTAGCATATAAACAAGCGATAGTACGCCAACTCAAAGCAAAAAGAATACACGTTAAAAATCATGGAACCGATGATGAGGGTAGTGTTGATTATCCTGATTTTATTCACCCTGTAGCCAAAGATGTAAGTAGTGGTGACGTGGATTTTGGAATCATTATATGCGGCAGCGGAAATGGTGCAGCGATGACCGCCAACAAACATCAAAATATACGCGCCGCTTTGTGTTGGACCAGCGAATTGGTGGCCTTGGCCCGTCAACACAACAACGCCAATATATTGAGTATTCCTGCTCGCTTTGTTTCCTTTGAAGATGCGCTTGCTTTTGTGGATATTTTTATAAGCACGGCCTTTGAAGGAGGACGACACCAAAATCGAATCGATAAAATACCATGCCAGTAAACATTCGTTGGGTTGTTCTAAATTTTAAAACATGCGATACACAAACCTTGTATCAATTACTTCAATTAAGGGTTGGGGTTTTTATTGTCGAGCAAAACTGTCCTTACCAAGACCTCGATGGAAAAGATCAAACAGCTCTACATATTTTGGGAT
>Ga0181572_10001585_pt1 | contig 16599 bp, 14 predicted proteins | sample 101ome_26_FD_133004 | JGI IMG/M metagenome (GOLD analysis project Ga0181572, IMG submission 133004) | Coastal salt marsh microbial communities from the Groves Creek Marsh, Skidaway Island, Georgia - 101408AT metaG (megahit assembly) | ecosystem: Environmental > Aquatic > Marine > Intertidal... | reverse complement strand
TATTCCTGGTATTGATTCACCTCGTGTATTCTTAAATGTTATGTTACACGAACAAGCGTTCTTTACACAACATGACGAATTAGAAGTAACAGGTTTAAGTTTTGAAGAAATTTTAGCAAAGAGGGATCAACTAATAGCAAAAGGCTTGGCAAAGTCTTCCACTGTTAAGGATTGTGCTGACTGTAAATACTCTGTTGCTTGTGCTAGTAGATTGATTTTCCAAGCACAAGACGCTATGAATATGCATGAGTGTTTGATGCCTCTAGATGTACTTGATCTATTCAATCCATATATTGACAGCAACGAGCAATGGAACGACGATGCCTTGAAAATCGTCAATGCTAGTTAAACTCAACGATACTCCGGCAGGATACTACACATACATTGAAGGCGTAAGTCCAATAAATCAGGACTTTTTACGTGTCGAAGTTCATGCTGACATATTACACGGTTGTGATCAACAATGTCCTGGTTGCTTTATTCCACGTAAAAATTTAACCAATGTTGATCAGTTAGAAACTTTACATAATATATTACAGCAAAGTAAATTATACCCTGACGAGATTGTAATAGGTCCAACTGACATCTTTGATGCTAAAAACTTTTGGGAAATAATAAAACACCCTGCTACTAAAAAATTATACGAAACTAGTGGTATAGCATATACAAGTACATTGTTACAACCACTAGATGAGATAAAATTAAAGCATGACGCAATTTGGAGTCTTTATGAAGGTGTAGATCGCATAAATGACATGGACTTTAAAATTGTACTAGACATAAACAAGTACCTAAATGGTGATACAGAGGACTTTTGTCGTAGACTAGAGCTATTTACAGAAGGTAGTGTACAGTTTAGAGTAAATTACTATCCGGGTATATTTGATCGTATTAGTTATAACGAGTTATGCGATCAAGTGAAGCAGGATTTTAACGCACCAGTGGTAATATTACCTAGTTTTCTAACTGACCGTAACAGTGGGGGTAAAGTTAGTAAATATTTGCCTATGTTTGTTGAAGAATTGCGTAAACAAAACATTAAACCAGAGTACAGAAACTTATACACTATGTTTGATGCTAAGTTTAATGGTTACGGATGTACAAATTACAGTTTTTACAATGGAAAACTGTATATGAATCCTTTCTTATACGATGCTATACTTCAGCGTACACCAGAGTTTGAAGTTAATGACATGAATACTCAAGATTTCTTAACTGCTAATCTCAATTATGCTGAAAAAACTGTAGAATGTTCAAATTGTCCACATTTAATGAGTTGTTCAGAGCGCAATGTATTGTACTATATGAAAAATAGAGGTATCACTGAGTGTGTTCTACCTAAGGAGTACATAAATGCCAATAATTAAGAATAATTTGTACTATGAACTAACAACAGAGACTCAAACTAAACCAGTTAGTGCTGTAAAAATACAATTAGACGTTCTTGACGGGTGTGTACACGCTTGCCCTGGATGTTTTGTTCATCGTAGAGGCAACGCTCCTGAAGACAACCACTTAAAAGAGTGCCGCGAGTTCGTAAAACGCATAACTGACAAAGGAATACTGGTAGATGAGATACTAATAGGACCTACTGACTGCTTATCAAGTGAAAACTTTTATGATGTAATGAGTGACTGTGACTTGCTGGCAATGATAAATGAAAATTCTCCCATACTTGCGTTTACTACTACATTTTTAGAGCAAGATTTAGGGTACCTTGAGCGGTGGGTTAACTTTTTACACGACAATGTGAACACCGATACGGAGATTGAAGTAGGTATTGCTACTGATCCAACTCGCTATAAAGATTTATTGTATATACAACAACTTAGAACTTGTATAAACTATATTGACGCACACTTGAAACACGAATGTACATATACGTTTATTGTAAACATACGTAACTACGACTTAGATTACGAAGAAATACATGACTTCGTAGTAAAACAATTTGAAACTACTATAGATTTTATTCCTAGTGTTAGTCGTAGCCATAAACCAAACATTATATTAAACACACTAGGACAATTTAATGAGTTTTTTGAGAATTTACCTGAAGACACTCACTTAAACAACATCATGGTAGATCATACACACGCTGGACACAACTATACTGTTCTAAACTTTAAAAAAGGTAAGTGGTATCTAAGTCCTTTCTTGTATGAAAATATGGCATTGTATGATGATCAGTTTTTAGTAGAAGATTTAGATGAAGCATACTACAAAACATTAACACAAATGGAACGTGCTAAAGGCACAGAATGTGAAAATTGTGATATGTTCTTTAGTTGCTACAACAGAAAAATAATTTTACTACGTGACTATTTAGGAGTAAGTACTTGTATAGCACCAAAAGAGAATATGTTGCGAAATATTCACAACTATAATAAAAGTGCTGCGGAAATGTATGACTGGGAAGGTTATACTGTTGAAGCAGACAAACAAGGTTATCGTAAAAAGTTTCTAGTAACCGAAGATGGTGACGAAAGATTAGAGGAAATAAAGAAAATTTATCATGCCAATCGTAAGTGACAATTATTGGGAAGCAACAAGAGGCCACGAAGATTATAATATTGGTGTTGGTAATGCTTCAGGACTAAAAGTTAATATGACTGCCGATGTACTCGATGGTTGTATACATAACTGTGGCGGGTGTTTTGTCAATCGTAGACGACAAAAAGCATCTAACGAAGACTTTAAAAAGATACTTGATGCCCAACGTATGTTTAATGATAACAACATACGGTTTAGTACGCTAACTGTCGGTCCTACTGATGTATTTGGCAACTTAAATATCCAAGAAATTTTAGAGTTTGATAACTTTAAAGAAATAGTTAGTAATTGTACCACTGTAGGAATGGTTAGTACACTGTTAAATGACGATAGTGTTATTGATCCTATTATTGAAGGCTTTAATAAAATACCTAAACGTGAAGGCTTTTTATACGACTTTCAAGTTGTTATTGATGTAAATCAAGCATTAGATCCGGAATATAGAAAACAACACTTAGCACGTATACACGATGTATTAAATCGGTTTACTGACCCTTTAAACTTCTATATCATTTTTAATATGGATCAAGATTTTGCTAAATTTGGTAATCTAGCAGAAATTAGTCGTGTGGTAAAAGAAGAATACAACACTATTGTTGAGCCTATACCAAGTTACCAGCGTTACGGTAAAGGAAAAATACACAACGATATTATTATGTCTTGGGTTGATATGATTGAAGATACATATACCGAAGAAAATCAAGAATATCTAGCAATGACTATTGCTGACAAAGACCAAGGCGGACCACTTGAACTAAACTATACTTATAGTGGAGGTGAATTTTATTCAACTCCTTTTGTATATGAAGTAGCACTTATACGTGATGAAAAGTTTAGAATAAAAAATCCTTTAGATTTACAAAGTTGGACTAATATAAAAACAGAGTTGTATATTGATCAACTTTCTTATTCGCCTAAAACACTACACTGTGAAACTTGCGATCGAAGAGAAATATGTTTGAATAAACACGTACTAAGTTATATGGAACATTACGGGTTTACAGAATGTGTTTATCCACTAGAAGTATTAAACGAGTATAAGGCAAATAAATGTTAAAAAAAGATTGGCAGTACTATACAAAGAATAATACTAAAGGATTTGCTAACCCAGATACTTTTGTAGATCTTGCTGACCAAACCAAAATAAAAATACAACTAATGCTTGAAATACTCGAAGGTTGTGCGTATAACTGTTCGGGTTGCTTTGTAAAACGTAGAAAAAATTATGGCACAGGTATTGGCCTTGATTTAGCAGCACAATTAGTTGATGAGCTTACTGAACAATATGAATTAGACGACATTATTGTTGGACCTACTGATTTCTTTTCAAGTGGCAACATTATACAAGTACTCGATGATCCTCGCTTCCGTAAAATAGTTGATGCTTTACCAGATGATGGCGGACTACAACACAACTGTTCAGTAGACTTTTTTATTGGTGATGAACGTGTTGAACAAGTAATTAAACACGTTGAAAACAGTTACTTGCGAGAACGTCCATTTGATGTACAAATAGCAGTTGATCTTCATATGCTAGATAATTCAAATGTACATAGTCTTATTGAAAAACGTTTAGAAGTAATGGAACGTAGTTCAATTGAATACGAAGTTAGTTTGCTATGTAATATTACACAAGCAGTTGACGAAGATGTATTAGATAAGTTAGCAACTGTGAGAGAACGTTGGGGAACTGTTGTAGAATGGGGTCCTAGTCTTGTTAGAGCAATGGTACACAAGCCAGATAAAATGCTAAAAATGATTCAAGGTTGGAACAATAGTATTGACGCAGTTATTAACACAGACAAACAAAGATTTACAAACGAGTTCTTATGGCTACAGGCTGATAACAGCCATAAAAATTTTAACGAAGTAGTAGTTAGTGTAAACAATGATAGAATGTACATTGTTCCATTCTTATACGAAAACGCACCTTTATATCATCCTAGTTATGAAATAGATATAAATGGATCTGTTCTTGAAAGTATACTAAACAAAAAACATCAAAAACAAATTGAACAGTATCAAAGTATACCTAACCTTGTATGTAACAACTGTAAGTATGTAGAAAACTGTTCAGCAAGACTTATACCTAGTATAATCACAGATGTTGTTGGGCAAAATGAATGCCTAATAAATAGAAACGCAATGGAACTATATGATAATATGGGGTTACAAAAATGGAAGAAATAATTAGATGGGCAAATATGCCTAATGCTACAGATGACCATTTGTTAGATACTCCGAAGCAACAAGCAGAGAATGCTCTTACAAGAACTATACTAGAACGTAAGCGTCCTCTAATAGGTGAAATAGAAGTTACACTATTTGAAAATTGTCCTATTGTATGTGACTTTTGTTTTCACGATAAAAAATCTACAGTTGGCATGACATACGAAGAAATGTTAGCCAAACTTCCTCTTATTGAAGAACATTGTAAAAAGACTGAAGGTATGCTAAGTGCTATGCAGTTTAATATGGTAGGAGGAGAATTATTTCAAGATAGAGACAAAGATAATCTATATCCTATGTATTATAATCTAATGCTTGAGATAAAGAAAATCTGTGACAAGTATAATCATGAAATACAAGCAGTATGGGTTTCAAACTTTTTATTCAAGTATCACGAAGATGTGCGTAAGTTATTAGACGATCTAAATGATGCTGGCATACCTAGTAAACTAATTGCGTCTTATGATCTTACAGGCCGTCCAACAGGCGGACAGTATACTAAGAATATTGAACGTATGAAAGATTATATTTCTACAATAAACTTAGTAGCAACAACAGATAGCATAAATGCTTTATTCAACGGTGACGAATACTTTGACTACCTTTACGAAAACTTTGATCTTTTCTTTGATGATTTCATACCAGATCCTGGATACGATCATATGGTACCCGCTGATAGTCTTTATTTGGAATTTATGAAATTTATTGCGGACAATTATCCAAATGTAAATCCTTATAAAGAACTAATTGAAAATGAAACAAATCAAATGCACTGTATGAGCTTAAACAAACTTACAATATTTCCTGATAACACAACTGCTAATTGTCGTTGGGATAGATATAAGAAAAGCGACTTCAATCATGCCTACATTAGAAAAGACAATACTAATTTAATGAAAGCATATATGGACGAAGTTGGATGTCTAAGTTGTCAATATTTTAATCGTTGCGGATTCCGTTGCTATACACAATGGGATTGGAAAAATCGTGCTAGAGATTTGCCTACAGGTGTTTGCCCTATACGTGAGTTTTTTAACTATGTAGGGGATATTGATCAAACATCATCTCTTCCTCATAATAAGACCTTACGTCGGGCACCATTCCCGTCTGAGATGAAGCAGAAGGCAATTCAATCTTCTCAAGAATAGCATTATACGTTTCAGGATCTTCACTATAAGGTTTGTAATAAGGATCGTTGCCTGCTAGTAACTCGTCTGAATTTAGTAAGTCATAAAAATCATCACCAAAATCTTGATGTATCCAAGTAGCATAACATAGTGCTACAAAATAACTTTTAGCAGGATATACCCATTCGTCTACACGTTCGTTAAAGTGTTTTACTGCCCAAGTGACACTGTCTTCTTCTGTACGAATATCAACTTTGTTTAAATCATCTGTAAATTCTTCAGCCGTAGAATTGAAAAGTTGTTGTCTAGTCTTCCAGTCCAGCATACCAATCTATTAGTCCTTTGTATCCATTACACCCGTTGTCTAAATCTGTTACGTAACGATAGTGTTCAGTTAGACATTTCCCATAGTACTCACATTTGTGACATACAGGACTGATATTTTTTACGGGCTCATTATTTACCCACTCTAAGTACTCTCCAAAAGTGTCATATTTCTCAAAATACTCATTGTCGTCGGTGTCAAACTCTAACACACCAAACTTAGCATCAGGTGTAATGTATACGTGATCGTTTGAAAACGCATTACGTGTTCCATCTAGTACTTCTTCTAATTCTTCAACATTTACAAATTCAAAGTTTTTAGAAATAGGTGATTCTATCCATTTTTGTATATGTTGTTCAAAGTCTTTATGTATTACAGGATGAGCATTTGCTTGGTTAGTACTATAAGGTTTTACTTCAACACACTTTATGTTTTGTATCATATTAAATGTGTTTATCATATAGTCTACATCTGTTGCTAGTACTTTTGGACTTGCTAATACAAGAACGCTTATGTCTTTTGGAAAAAACATTATGTTTTGTAAAACTTTGTCGTGTAATTCTCTAGCGGCAAAATCATAACTTACACTGATGTGTACATCTTCGTCGAGAAAAAAATCTGGTCTAGCACTAAAATTAGTGTTTATGTTTATAGTACCTCCAAAGTACTTTTTTATAACTTCTTTTATACTATAAAAATAATCATTGTCTAACATTCCTATTTCGCCACCGTATAAATCTATGTGTGTAATAGGAACTGTAATTTCACTTAAACGCTTATCTAAGTCTTGCGGACTTATACGAGTTTTATCTGCTAGTTGTTTTTCCGTAAGATAACAAAAGTCGCAACGAAAGTTACAAAAGTATGTAGGATTAATACTAACAGTAAAACTATTCATATTCCCTCACATAAGGTGTAACTTCGCTAGGATCTTTGCCATTTAATTTTAGTATCTGAGGAGCAAGTTGTTTCATTTCATAACAATGATCTTCAACTTGTCCTTCACGTTTTAAATCTCTAATAGTTTTACGACACCCATTACATATACGGAACATTGGACACGTAAAACAAGCCTGTTTCATTGAAGCAAGTTCTGCTTCATTTTGTAAAGGAGTAACAAAGCCGCCTGCCATTTCGTGTTCAAAGTCAATAGGATAATCTTTGTCATCGCCTAAACTTCCGCAACTATAATAATCACCGCCTGGGTTGAATGCTCTAATACCTTCATCACAATGTCTGTTTTGTGGACACGTAGTTGTATCACTTTGTAATCTACGTATCATTTGTTGTGTATTAAATTCCCAAGGCGCAAGTCCTGCTTCGTAAATTTCTAAATATGCTTTGTAAATTTTACTTAGGCGATATGTGTAACCTTGTTCTCCACTTGCCATAGCATAGTTTATCTTACAAACTACATCCATCTTCTTAGCAAGTTCTACAGTTTTTATAATTGTATGAGCATTTAGGTCATCAATAACAGCAATAAACTCTGGACGGTATCCGACTAGTTCTAACATCTTATCTGACACTTTCCAAAAGTCATCTTCAGTAAACACACTAAAGTCGCCTTTTAATCTTCCAACACCATATTGGAAACTTGTAGTGATGCCCATACGTGGATGACGAAATAGTTCAATCCACTTATCAGGATTTTTATAAAACGGCCATAAGTTACTTGTAAAACTTAGTGTACTAGGTAAATTATTATCGTCAAGATAGTTTAGTATTTTCCAATAGTAATCTGGATCTACCATTAGAGGATCACCACCGTTTACAATAATAGTATTTGTTTCAGGATAGCGATCTAAAAATCTAAAAATATAATCAATATCCAACAGTCCGGCTTTGTTAGGATCAATTTTAGTTGACGAACAAAATGTACATTTGAAGTTACACGCTTCTGTTGGTTTGATAATTAAATCCATTACTTTGCTAACTCCATCATTAGACGCTTAGGTGCTGGACAAACTTCGCCTTCCCACGCAAGTTTATAACAGTCGCCTCCGCAATAAAATTGTACAGGGCATTCATAACACTGCGGATTTCTATTTAATTCATTTGCTATATTACACATACGTTTTGGATTATACATTACTTTACTAATGTCATCACTTATGTGAGCGTAATGTGCTGTTGGTGCTGAGTTTGGACAACCAGCAATAGTACCGTCAGCATTTATTGTAAATAATTTTTGTTCGCAATCTCTACAAAATGTTGAAGCACGAGTAATACCTTCTTCAAATTTCATATACACACTTTCTAGTGTTTGATTGTAAATTTTATCACGCAATCCTCTTTTTTCTGTTTCTTTATGTAATAGCATATACCAATTTTGTATATCTACATTACTAGGAAAAATAGCAGGGTTGCGTACAGCATTTCCGTCTGAAGTTAAACGTTCAAAATCTACTTCTGCGATTCCTAAATCAATAAGATACTCTATAATATCTGCTGGATTTTCTTTGGCAATATCAGCACTTAAACTTACAAAACATTTTATTTCTACACCATCTGCTGTCAGCCGACGAACGTTATTTTCCCATAACGTTTGCTGCTTAGAATTTTCCCAACGTATGTAAGGATCATAACTTGTACCTAACCGTTTATGTAGTATTCCGTTTATTAAATCAAGTTTTTCATCTGTAAGTTTATATGTAAGGTTTGTAGTCATTCCATAATAAGCACGATCTCCCCAAACATCGTAAGTTAGTTTATGAAATAGTTTCATATCTTCAATCGGAGCAAGCATAGGCTCACCGCCGTGAAATTCAAATGCTATTCCGCTGTTTGGAACGAAATTATCAAGCCTATTAAAGAAGTCGGCAGTTGCTACAGGATCAAAATATATTTTTCGTCCGTTAGTGCCATTAGTAAAACAATGAGCGCAATTTAGATTACACGTCTCGGTTGTTTTTATATAAGCCATAAACTGTCTAGCATTATGAACGGTTATTTATCCCCCATGATAACATTATGCTTTCGTCTAAGTTGATAGCACGGTGCGGTGTATTTGCTGGAACAAATAAACTGTGTCCACTACGTGCTGTAATAAATGCTTGATTTATTTCAAGTGTTTTAGATCCGTGTGTTACTTGTAATATTAAATCTACAGGATCGGTATGTGTGTCAAATGATGGCGAATTAGATCTTGCGTAAAAAATATGACAAGTACCGTCATTATAATTACAAAGTTTTTCATATTTTTCTAACTTTATAGTTATATCATTTCTTAGTAATAAACTATCTATAATACCAAGATATGATATGTAATCATTTTCGTTTATAAAATGTTGTAATCCGTCAACATCGATGTAACTAGTCATAGCCATACTAAATGCTTCTTCACTTCGAAGCAAATTATGAAACTCTAGCAACGACATACTAACACTTGGAATCATATTAGCACCAAACGTCAAACGGTATACAAATTCGTAAATCTTTTACAGGTTCTACATTATGCCAGATAAAACTTGGAAACAAATATAAATCTCCTGCTTTAGGCTGTATTGTTATAGGTTTAAACATATCACGCAAATTGTTGTTATATCCTCTATTAGCATTTCCTCTAGGATCATGTAATACTAACTCTCCTCCTTTTTCGGGAGCAGCAAGATATAAAATGCCTGTAAATTGACTTCCTGCGTGGTTGTGTAATTGATGGTAAAATCCTTCTCGATAAACATGAATCCACCAACTAATAGAATATTCAATTTGTTTTGGAAACTGTGTTTTTATAAAATCTTTTGTACACTTGTCTATGAAGTTGTGCGCAGAAGATATTTCTGGATATTCATCAATACTAGGTTTTTCGTCGTTGTCGACTCCGTTAGGAAAGTTAATAATAATATCACTAACTGTGCTAGTTAATTTTACTTCGTCGTCCCAGACGTAATGGGCTATAGGTGTTCCCCAACCAAACTCTACCATTTATTCCTCCAAATAGTCTAACACATCCACTGCTGTTAGAATCTTTGTTTTTATTATAGCATTGTTTAAAGTATTTCGCAACCCCTGATGTAAAGGTTTAGGCCATTTTCCAAATTCAACCCAAGCATAACCTGAGTGTTCGCTGTTTAATGTAGGAATAAATTCATCTTTTACAAAACAAAGGTATGTATGAAAGTTAAATTTTTCGTCGTTTGAAACAAACAGCTCTAAAGGAATAATCTTTTTAAATTCAGGCAAATGTCCTATTTCTTCTTCAATTTCTCTTTCAAGACCTTGCCAAGGCGTTTCGCCATCATTATTTGTTCCGCCAACTAATCCCCATTGACCAAGAGATTTAGCACTAGTACGCTGTAGTAAAAGAAAACGTTTTGTGTGTAATGAGCAGATAATAGATCCGCTACAGATAATTTTATCGGACATACTATTATGTATGCGTTTTATAATACAATCTGCCACCAACCTGGCTCGTAAATACCTTCCCAGGCTTTGAGCCATTCAGCGCCAGTCCACTTAAATTGTAGTCCGCTATTTGAATTTGTATTAGTTACATATACAGGACTAACTTCGTCACCTGTATTATCAGAAGCATCAAAAACTATATGCCAATTACTTCCATCCCATTCAATGATATCATTTGCTTCAGCAACAAAGTCTGAACCATTTGAATTTTTCCAAGCATCAGGACCGTCAGTATTATTAATACTGCCAATATTTTCGGTAATTAAAAATCTAGTACCTGCTACTTTAGTAGGCGGAGTTCTTTCGGGATTGATAACAGCATCGATATTTCCATCTGATCTAGTAGGACCAGTTAATGTAGTATTAGTTGGCAACGTGTCAATATCCCAATCAACAGTAAGCGAAGTAGCATCTAATGGATTAAGTGTAAAATAACCTACAATAGGAGTTTTTGTTTCTGTTCTACGCAAGAATACTTTACTTAAACCCGCTCTATACTCACCTGGCATTTCGTCAATTGCTGCTTGCCAGTGACCACTTGTTCCTACATTTTCTGGAACATCTAACTCTGGTTGCGAATTCATTCCAGTAGGATTAACAAGTTGTGCTGTATCGTTAATTGCTAACAAGTGCCAATCAGAATGCGTTCTATTAACTAATTGTCCGCCAAATGCTCCTGGATCAGATTCGTCCCATCCACTAAATCCGTCAATGTTAATACCAGTTTCGATATTGCCCGCCGACTCGTCGTTAACACTCATTGTAATTTGAGTAATAACACCTAGTTTCTTAACTTTAGCAGGAGGACTAATATAAATTGGAGTTTGAAAAGTTAATGTAGCAACATCAATTTCACTGTCAGTGCCTTGAGGAATACTTCTACTACTCCAAGTAATACCTTCTAAATTTACAACACTTAAACTAGTCCAATCTACAAAGTTGTCTGTTGTTTGTATTTCTAAACTTGGGTTGAACAACATTAATATCTGTTCTACAAGTTGTAGTTTTTGATCTGTGTTAGTACTCCAAATATCCGCATTTACAGTAAGGTTATATGGGCTAGGCATTAACCTCTCGACTGTATATGTTTTACCTTGAGTGTTTAAATATTTCTGGTTATCTTCGTCATACTCTCTTTCACGCATATGAAGTTTACTAACATAACTAGCATCAGAAGTTCTTGTTCTATCCATTTCTAACGCAGTTACATACATACCTATACGAGGAGCACTTGGTAGTTTATTTTCTGAATTATCTCTAATAATACTACCTACTTGTCTAGTAATATCACCGTACATTACAGGAACACGAGTAAGTTGCCCAGAGCCGTCTTTATATGTAAAATGACTAAGCAATCTAATCATTTGATTTAGATAGCGTCTTACTTGTCCGTCATAAAAATGTTGCATTAGTTATCGCTCCTTGGACGTAGTGCTTCACTTAGACTTTGACGTTCTTTTACTCTAGAGCCAAATAATCCAACTTCCCAGAGTCCGTCGGATATAATCTCATCTGGAATTGTTACCTTAACAAGCGTCTTACTATTCTTAGTATGAGTTGAAAGCATTGTAGGATGATCAGCAACAACATATTCTAAAGCATAATTATTCAGTTGAACTACAACATAATTTGGTGTAGCACTAGTAGGATGCTCAATATCTGTAAGTAATTCTGTATCGCCTACTTCTAAACGTACACTGTCAACAGCAATGTTTTCCATATATGTATAATTACTGTTATTAATAAATGTACCTTTTTGTGTTTGTCTAGTATCTGAGTTAGTTAAATCCATTCGTAAATCATCTTGCATTTTAATCCAACGTTTACCGTCATATCTAAATAGTCTATTAGGTAAAAAGTCTATACGTAGGAAATAGTCACCGTTGGCTGCTGTATCTGGAAACGAAATGCCACTTCCAAAAGGTGCGCCGTTTGGTGCGCCGTCAATACCTAATAAGTATCCGCTATAACCTAACTTTGAAGGAGTATTTCTTAACGCATCTACAGTTTCACTTGATGCTACGTTTATCTCGCTATCGTCAACTGTTTGAAGATTTGATTTACCTTCTGAAACTTCTAAAGTATACAAGTGTGTAACATCATAACCTGACTTAGCAGCATCTTTCTCTGCTTCAGCAACAACGGCGTCATTAATTTGCATTTCTTTTTCGTATGTAGAAAGCAAATCTCTTAATGAACCATCTTCAGGTGCTTCTTCATTCATTGGTAAGTCAAGTATGTCTTTGTATTCTTGACTGTCAAGTATTTGTTTCATCTTTATTCTATAAAGATGTGGATACCAAGTTGGACTGAATCCTTCTGCTGCTCTATTTACATCCTCTACTACATAAAAGCGTTTTAAAGCAACTTCATAATCATTTTCAGCGTACTCATCTTTTAAATGCGGTAATTCTAAAACATCACCTGGCATTATTTTTCTACCTAACGCATCAACAGAACTATTAATGTGTATAGTCATAAACAATGTATCATTTTGTAAAAACAAACCAAATTGACTTAAATCAAAGTCAATATCTTGTACATTGTAGATACCTCTAATAGAATAGATATCTTCGTCATACTTTCTATCTCTGTTTTCTAAAAACAGTAAGTCTTGTATTTGCGTATGATCTTTCACAGTGGTTCCGTCATCAGTACCGATGTATTTGTGTACATTTACATCTGTACCACCTACTTGAAACATTTCATAAATCTGACGATCTATAAACTTGTAATCATTTCCCTTTTCGGGTTTATATAAACTCAGTCTTGGCATAGTATAACTATTTACCAGAATCTTTATCGTAAGATAAATATATTATAACACAATGTGACATTGCTAGGAACAATAATATGGCTCAAGAAATTATCAATGTAGGTAGCAGCCCTGATGCGGGCGATGGCGATACTCTTCGCGCTGCCCTAATAAAAACGAACAACAATTTTACAGAATTATACCTTAAAGTTGGAGATTTTCCAGACGGACTCGGAGTTGCCGGGCAAACACTTGTTGTTCAACAAGATGGAACAGTAATTTGGGCAAGTCCAGGATCAATTGGTACTGACGCAGCAACACTAGGCGGTGAAGCACCATCTTATTACTTAGATTATAATAACTTTACAAACACTCCTACATTAGTCACATCACTTGTAGCACTTACTGATACTTCAATTAGTTCACCTACAAGCGGACAAGTTCTTAGTTATGATGGTGCTGTATGGACAGCAACTACTCCATCAGCAGTGCCACAAGCATTAGGCGATTTAACAAATGTTTCTGTTCCAACTCCTAGCAATGGACAGGCATTAGTATGGAATGGCAGTGCGTGGGTAGCAGGCGCTGTAGCAGCAGATATTGGTTCAACTAGCATTAACGCATTATCAGATGTGGATACTACAACTGCTGCTCCTAACAACGGTGAAGCACTTGTATGGGACGGAAGTAATTGGGTACCTGGAACTGTAGCAGGCAGCGGCGGCATTGCTCTTACTGACTTGTCAGCAAACACTATCGCAGCAAGCGGTGGCGGCTCGTTAGCATATAACAGTCTTACAGGCTTGTTTACTCTTACTCCACCAGACTTATCAGGTTATGCTACAACAGCAAGTTTAGCAACAGTAGCAACTTCAGGAGCATACGGAGATTTAACTGGTACTCCAACATTAGCAACTGTAGCAACTTCAGGAGCATACGGAGATTTAACTGGTACTCCAACAATTCCAACTAACTTAGCAGATTTAGCAGACGTGAGTGGCACAGCGCCTAGTACAGGACAAGTACTAAAATGGGACGGCGCAAACTGGGCACCGGCAGCAGATTCAGAGGGCACTGGCGGTACTGGTATTGCTTTAACAGATATTAGCGGCACTGGTGATATTGACTTTAACCAAGTAACTGGTGTTATTAGTTTTAATAACAATTCGGGTTATATTACAGGTATTGGTTCATTTAGTGTTGGTGCTCTAAGCGATGTTGATATTACATCAGCAGCACCTAACAACGGCGAAGCATTAGTTTGGAACGGTAATGATTTTGTTCCAGGAACAGTAGCAGCGGATATTGGTTCAACTAGTATTGACGCACTAAGTGACGTAGACACTACCTCAACAGCACCTAGTAATGGTGAAGCACTTGTATGGGACGGATCAAACTGGGTTCCAGGAAACACAGTACCAAACTTAGCAACTACAAGTGTTGATGCGTTAAGTGATGTAGATACTACCTCAACAGCACCTACAAACGGTCAAGCACTTGTATGGGACGGTTCAAACTTTGTACCAGGTGACGTAGCAAGTGTTGACGGAGTTATTAACTTTAATGTAACAGCACCTACTACAGACCATTATGTATTCAACGGTGGCGGAACAAGTAATGATAACGATCCTACACTTTATTTGACAAGAGGACAAACTTATACGTTCTCTATGAACGCAACTGGTAGTCCGTTCTTTATTAAAACTGCTAACTCAACAGGTACAGCAAACGCCTACAATGATGGTGTAACAGGTAACGGATCGGAAACAGGAACAATTACAATTACTGTTCCAATGGATGCTCCAGATACATTATATTACAATTCACAATATTATCCAGGACAGTCAGGCACAATTTATGTACTTGATGTTTACACACAAGCAGACTGGAACGTAGAGTTTGCTTTAAAGTCAACAGACGATTTATCAGAAGGCACTATTAACAAATGGTATACTGAAGAACGTGTTGACGATCGTGTTAACGCATTACTATCTGCTGGCGCAGGTATTAACTTAAATTATGACGATGTTGCTAACACATTAACAATTGAAGCAACAGGCGGCGGCATTGGCGGCTCAACTACATTCTTAGGACTAACAGATACTCCAAGCAGTTTTAGTGGTTTTGCTAACAAATTCCTTGCTGTAAACGCAGCAGGTGATGCTGTAGAATTTGCTGATATTTCAACAGCACTTTGGGGGAGTGATGTTAAAGGTTCTGTATTTGGTGATGATTCAACTATACTTGTTGACGGTGTTTCAAACTTGCTTACTGGTGATGTTGTAAACACACTTACAAAAACAGATCAATTGGGACCAAACACAACGTCAGAAATTGCTGTTTCTAATAACACAGAACTAGCATTTGGTACAGGCACATCAATTACAGGTGCTCCGACAGCAACACTAGGTAATATGCGTATTGAAGGTACTTCGGTACAGTTCTACAGCACATTACCAATGTTAGTAAGAGCAGATCCTACAAGTCCAAACACAAACTTAGAATTCCAAGGTTTGTTTACTGGTAGTTTAAATGGTAGTGTAAATGGTACACTAAGTGGCGACGTTACAAGTACAAATACTTCATCGTTTAATAACTTGTCAGTTAGCGGTAACTTTACATCTAGTGGCACAATTGAATCAACATTGAAGGGTAATTATATTCTTGATGACCTTGCTGGATACCAAATTCAAAATGCGTACGGTGATGTTATTATTAACGAATTTGGTGAAGTACAAAACTTAAATGGTCAAACACCTGCTGATTTCTTAGACTATAATAACTTTACTAACACACCAACTATTCCAACAGTAACAGATGAGATTTCAGAAGCGCAAGGTGCTACTAATCAATACTTTACTGATGCTAGAGCAAGAGCGTCATTAAGTGCTGGTACCGGTGTTACATATAATAGCACATTAGGTGAAATTTCAATTGGACAAGATGTTGCTACAAACGCAACACCTACATTTGCTGAATTAACAGTTACAGGCGATTTAACAGTTAGTGGAACAACTACTACACTTGATACACAACAGTTGTTAGTTGAAGATAATATTATTACATTAAACTCAACTGTTACTACAGGTGCTCCAAGTCTAAATGCTGGTATTGAAGTACTTAGAGGCGACGAAAATACTGTATCTTGGATATGGGACGAAGCGGCTGATTCGTGGAGCGCAGGCACAAATAGTATTACTGCT